>ERZ833782.199-NODE-199-length-80720-cov-15.292494_pt1 | contig 80720 bp, 96 predicted proteins | sample MGYA00519577_ERZ833782 | MGnify/ENA primary metagenome ERZ833782 (study PRJEB31850, sample SAMEA3708745) | human gut metagenome | biome: human gut; feature: human-associated habitat; material: faeces | place: China | collected 2014 ...
CAATCTATATAACTCAGTAAAATTTACTGATTGTTTTACACCAATTTATTGTTGTGTTTGCATTAATTGTCTTTCTCTATTCTGTTGCTAATGTCCTTATTCATCAGTTCCGCTCTCTCGCGGACAAGGTATATATTACCACAAATAATATTTTTCGTCAATACTTTTTTTCATCTTTTTAAAAAAAATTTGAATTTTTATTTTAAGCTAATATTTCTTTGTAAAAGTTTAAATAAAATGATAAAATATAAAAGTATTTTTATTTTTCTAAAAAAGGGGATTTATTTATGAATGATTTTAAAGAAACCTTATCTCTAGCTGAAGAGATTTATTACAATCCTGAACTAGGATTTAAAGAGTTTAAAACTTCTAAACTAATAGAGAATTTTATAAAAAAGTATTTTCCACAAGAGAAAATTACTAAATTTTCTGAAACAGGTATTAAATTTAATTTAGGAGAAAAAAAATCTCTACATATTGCACTTATTGCTGAAATGGATGCTGTATATACACCATCACACTTTTATGCTAACAAAGAAACTGGTGCAGCCCACAACTGCGGTCATTATTCACAAGTTGCAATAATGCTTGATCTTTTAAAAAGACTTTCAACTGATAATGAATATAAATCTTTTGATTTTTCTCTTGGATTTGTTTTTACTCCTGCTGAAGAGTATTTAGATTTGGAATTTAGAAAAAAGATGAAAGAAAATAATAGAATTACATATTTGGGAGGAAAACCTGAAGCTATAAAATTAGGTATTTTTAATGAATTTGATTTTGCTATTGCCATACACTCTATGGGAGGAGAACCAACAAGAAGAAGTATTGAATTAAACTGTAATTTAGCTGGTTTTTTATATAAGTATTATACTTTCTTAGGAAAACCTGCTCATGCTGGATTTGCTCCACAAGCTGGTATCAATGCTTATAGTATCTCCACTCTTTTCAATACCGCATTAGGACTTTTTAGGCAACAAATTGATGAAAAATATATGGTAAGAATAAATCCTGTTATCTTAGATGCGCCTATGGGAACAAATGTAATTCCAGATAAAATAAAAATTGGGACAGATATTAGAGCACATTCTGTTGAATATATGTTAGAACTTTCTGAAAGACTAGATACTATAGCTCAATGTTCTGCCAAAGCTTTAGGTGGAGATGTTAAAATAGAAACAGAAATGGGGTATCTACCTTTTTTACAATCCCATTATCTTTCTAATTTTGTTAGAGAAACTTTTAAAAATTTTCCAGAAATTGAGTATTGTAAAGAAAATTCCCCTGTAAGTGCAGCTGGGGATATTGGTGACTTATCGTATATTCTTCCTTGTATCCAAATTGGATATAATGGTTTTTCTGGAACTTTTCATGGAACAGATTTTATACATAAAGATAATGAATATATTTTCTCAATATTCCCAAAATTTTTAATGAAAGTTCTTAAAGATATGAGTGGTAAAATTGATAAATCTAAGTTATATAAAAAAACTTATGAAGATTATAAAAAAATAATTGAAAAACTGGGAGGAGAAAATGAAAAATAAAAATTTGCCTTATTTGATTATATTTTCTGTAATAGTAATTTTAATTGCTGAACTTATTGGTTTTAAAGTACTTTCTATTGGAAAGTTTAAAATTGGTTTACTACCATTATTATTTGCTCTAATTATCACTATGATTTTAGCATTTAATATCTTCAGAAAAGGTATTTTAGGAAAAGTCTATAATGAAGAAAATGTTAATTTTGCTGGAAAATATTTAATAATCATAATGTTACCTCTTATGGCTAAATATGGTGCTGATGTAGCTCCAAGATTAAAAGAAATAATATCTATAGGATGGATATTTTTAATTCAAGAATTAGGAAACGTAGGTACTGTAATTATAGGGCTTCCAATCGCACTACTTATAGGACTTAGAAGAGAGGCTATCGGTTCTACTCTTGGGCTTGGTAGAGAAGGAGAACTTGCTTATATCTCTGAAAAATATACTTTAAACTCTGACGAAGGACGTGGAGTTCTTTCTATGTATATCTTCGGTACTCTTTTTGGAGCTATATTTTTTAGTGTTATCGCTCCTATATTTTTAGAGATTGGTTTTAGAGTAGAAGCTCTTGCTATTGCTTCTGGAATGGGTTCTGCTAGTATGATGACTGCTGCTAGTTCAGCTCTTGCTGCTATTCATCCTGAAAAAGCTGAAATAATAAGAGCTTATGCTGCTGCCAGTCAATTATTAACAAGTTTTATTGGAACATTTACTATGGTATTTATTGCCGTTCCTCTACAAAGATTTATGTATAACAAGTTAACTGGAGGTAAAAAAAATGACTAAAAAATTATTTGAAAATTATTTTATAAAAAATCTTTCAATACTAACTCTAAGTTTATCTTTAATTCTTTTCACTCAATGGATTAAAGTTTTAAAATATGGAGATAAAGGACCTCAAATTACTATTTATACATTCTTAGGATTATTTTGTCTAGGATTATTTGCTATTATAGGAATAATTTTACAAAGAGTTATGCAAAAAGCTCCTATTAAATTTATAAGAGATTTTCCTATCTTAGGTTGGGTATCTATTACTTCTTTATTCTTCTGTATGATAAGTACAGAGGTTATAAAAGCTATTAACTCTGTTGATTTCTTATCTATTACTACCCCAATACTTACTTATGCTGGTATTTCAGTAGCTAATAAATTAGAAACTTTAAGAAGTTTATCATGGAAAGTTGCAATAACAGGAATTTTCGTATTTATAGGAACTTATCTAGGTTCTGCTACTTTAGCACAATTTGGATTATTTCTTTCAAATAAATAAAAAAGTAGGGACCGAGTAATCAGTCCCTATCTTCTATCCTCTCTTATAAAATGCCTTATAAGCTCTATAAGTTTCATATACATCTAGTTTTGATGATACTTCAAATGGTGAATGCATAGCTAGAAGTGCTGGTCCTATATCTATTGTTCTTATTCCTAAATGAGCAAGGTACATAGCTACTGTACCTCCTCCACCTTCATCTACTTTCCCTAACTCTCCTATTTGCCAACATACATTTTCTTTATTTAAAATTCTTCTAATTTTTCCTACATACTCAGCATCAGCATCATTTGTTCCACTCTTTCCTCTAGCTCCAGTATATTTAGTTACAACTACTCCAAAACCTATTTTAGCTGCATTTTGTATATCATGTACTCCTTTAAATATAGGGTCTACACCAGCATTTACATCTGAAGATAGAGATTGAGAATTCCAAAGTACTCTTCTCAACATCATTTCATTAAAATGACCTTTAGATTTTTCTAAAATATCTCCTGTTATATATACTAAATAATCTGATTTTAGTCCTGTGCTTCCAGAAGAACCAATTTCCTCTTTATCTGCTAAGAAACAGATAGCTGTTTTGTCAGGAGTCTTTTCTAAATCTGTTATTGCTCTCATAGAAGTATATCCACAGATTCTATCATCTTGTCCATAAGCTCCTATCATAGATTGGTCAAATCCTATATCTCTTGCTTTCCCAGCTGGTACTAACTCAAGCTCTGCAGATATAAAATCTTCTTCTATTATTCCATAATCTCTATTTAAAATCTCTAAAACTGCATATTTTACCTTAGATTTTATCTCCTTATTATCAATTGTAGTAGGAATACTTCCTACTATTATTTGAAGTTCTTCTCCTTTAATTACCTCTCCTGTTTTTCTATCTCCTTGTATTTTGGCTGCTAAATGAGGTAAAATATCTGGAATTGTAAATACTGGGTCATTATCTTTTTCACCAATAACTATCTCTACTAATTTACCGTTTTCTAAAATTACTACTCCATGAAGTGCTAAAGGGATAGAAGCCCATTGATATTTTTTTATTCCACCATAATAATGAGTTTTCATATATGCTAGTTCAAACTCTTCATATAATGGATTTCCTTTTAAATCTAATCTTGGTGAGTCTATGTGTGACACTACATAATTTATTCCTTTTTCTAAATCCTCTTTTCCTATCACCGCTAAAACAAGATTTTTTCCTCTATTTACATAATAGATTTTATCTCCTGGAATAAGTTGATCCTTAGTATCAGCACTCACAAATCCTTTACTCTCAATATATTTTATTCCTTCATTTACAAACTCTCTCTCAGTTTTTCCTAAGTCTAAAAACTTTTTATAACCTTCACTGAATTTAAAAATTTCTGTTAAATTTTTTATTTTTTTCCAACCGTTTTCTATCTTGTATTCCATCATCTCATCCTCCAAATTGAAATAGTCTTCTCTTTTTCTAGTATAGCATAAAAAAATAAAAATCCCTCTTCATTTTTTGAAAAAGGGATTTTTATTTTACTAATCTATATAAAATATTTTGGGGAAAGATTTATGATATAGTAATACTATTTTTCAATGTCATTTATGTGAAATTTATAAGTTATTTTAGCTGCTTTAATTTAAAAAATAGTTTGACTTTTAAGATTTTTTCATATATACTATTTCTGAAAATTAAATAAACTCTTGTTTAGACAAGGAGATGTTCTACACAGACAAACCATCTATAAAAAACTAGGCCAAAATTTAAAGTAATTATTTATTTTAAAGAGCAGAGTTTTTCTGCTCTTTTTTATTAGTTATTTTATCTTCCTAGTTTTTTAATAAACTTAGGAGGATAGAATGATATTTAGAAATGAATTACTTTGGTTTTGCATGCTAGTTATTAACTTTGGATTAATACTTTTTGCTTATAAGAAATTTGGAAGAATTGGACTTTATGCTTGGATACCAATTTCAACTATTTTAGCTAATATTCAAGTTGTTCTTTTAGTTGACTTATTTGGCTTTGGAACTACATTGGGAAATATTCTATATGCAGGAGGATTTTTAGTTACAGATATTTTAGCTGAAAACTATGGAAGAAAAGAAGCTCAAAGAGCTGTATATTTAGGATTTTTCTCTCTTATTGCAATGACTTTAATTATGCAGATAGCTGTATCTTTTACACCTTCTAATATTGAAGAGGGAATTATAACATTCAATGGTGTTAAAAGAGTATTTGATTTTATGCCAAGAATAGTAATAGCTTCTCTTATCTCATACCTTATCTCTCAAACTCACGATATTTGGGCTTATGAGTTTTGGAAAAAAAAATATAGTGAACCAAAACATATTTGGATAAGAAATAATGCTAGTACTATGGTTAGCCAACTTATAGATAATGCTTGTTTTACTTTAATAGCTTTCTATGGAGTTTATCCAAAAGAGGTATTAATTGAAATTTTCCTAACTACGTATTTTATGAAATTCTTAGTAGCTGTATGTGACACTCCATTTGTATATATAGCTCACTACTTAAAAAAGAAGAATTTAATAGAACAAGTTATATGATTATAAAAAAGAGGAGCAAAATTGCTCCTCTTAATTTTTTATTCATCTATATAGTTATCAAAATATCCTTGAATTAAGATAATAGGTGTTCCTTTATCTCCACTTCCAGAAGTTAAGTCACAAAGAGATCCTATTAAGTCAGTTAATCTTCTTGGAGTAGTTCCTTGAGTTATCATTTGTCCTTTTAAATCAGAATCTTTACTCTTAATAGCTTCAGTTACAGCTTTTTGTAATTCTTCTCCTTTTAAATCAGCTAAATCATTATCAGCTAGATATTTTAATTTTATTTCATTTGGAGTTCCCTCTAATCCATCAGTATATCCTGGTGAAACAACAGGGTCAGCAAGTTCCCAAATCTTTCCAACTGGATCTTTAAATGCTCCATCTCCATAAACCATAACTTCAATATTTTTTCCAGTTTTATCTTTTAACATTTTTTGGATTTTTACAACTAACTCTTTACAATCGCGAGGGAATAATTTTACACTATCCTCAGTTGCTTTATTTGAACCTAATAATCCATAATCAGAGTTATATCCAGAACCATTTACAGAAGTAGTTAAGATTTCATCCATTCCATAAACTATTTTAGCTCCAGCTTTTTTTAGTAATTTTTTAGTTCTCACACGAGTGTGAATATCACAGTTTAATACACAATCAGTATATTTTAAGATAGCAGTAGGATTATTAGCAAAAATAACTTCAACTTCTGCCCCTTGCTCTCTAATTAATTGTGAATAATACTCTATATAGTTTACTCCTGTAAATACGTGAATTGGATTTCCAAATTTTTCCGTAAACTCAGCTTCAGTTAAAATATCTGTCCAAGGATTAACTCCTTTTTCATCTAGTAAATCATAATCTATAAAGTGGTTTCCAACTTCATCAGAAGGATAGCTAAACATTAAAACTATTTTTTTAGCTCCTCTTGCAATTCCTTTTAAGCAAACAGAAAATCTATTTCTACTTAAAATTGGAAATATAAGTCCTATTGTATTCTCTCCATATTTCTCTTTTACATCAGCTGCAATATCATCAATTGTAGCATAGTTTCCTTGAGCTCTAGCTACTATTGATTCAGTAATAGCCACTACATCTCTATCTCTTAATACAATATTTTCTGATTCAGCAGCAGCTAAAACAGCATCTACTGTAAATACAGATATATCATCTCCTTGCTTAATAATTGGTGCACGAAGTCCTCTTGATATAGTTCCTACTAATCTTCCCATACTCTTACTCCTTTTTTATTTATTTAGAATTTTTACAAGAGTATTATATCATATTTTTTGAAAAAATATTATTAAAAATTAAAAAAATAAAAGAAAAATAAGTTATTTTAATTATTATAATTTTTAAATCCTCCAGAGAGATTATATACATCAAATCCATAATTTAATAATATGTTTTGAGCAACATTTCCAGTTGTCCCTTTATTACAATGAACAACTATTTTTTTATCTCTAGGTAACTCATTTAATTTTTCCCTCAATTTTTCTAAAGGAATATTTATTGCTCCCTCTATATGAGCTGAATTATATTGATTTTCTGAACGAGTATCAATTATTAAATATTCAGAAAAATTAGCCTTTAGTTCTTCTGGAGTTATTATTTTATTTCTTCCATTTATAGCATTATCTAAAATCATTCCTGTATAAGTAACAGGGTCTTTAGTAGTAGAAAAAGGTGGAGCATAAGCTAAATCTATATGAAATAATTGATCCACAGTTGCCCCAAAAGTTAAAAGAGTAGCAAATACATCTAATCTCTTGTCCACTCCATTTTCTCCAACTATCTGTACTCCTAGTAATTTACCTGTTTTTCTATCTGCAATAGCTTTTATCATCATCTCTCTTGAGCTTTCTAAATACTCAGTTTGATTTGGCTTTATATTATGGATAATTTCAATATCATATCCTCTAGCTTCTGCTTCCTCTTGAGATAATCCAGTTTTTCCAACTACAAGATTAAAAACTCTAAATATTGAAGTTCCTAAAACACCTTTAAACTCTAAATTTCCACCTGTCAATCTATCTCCTAAGATTCTTCCCATCTTATTAGCTGTTGACCCCAAAGGTAGATATATTTCCTCTCCAGTTATACCTGAATAGACCAAAGCACAATCCCCAGCTACATATATATCTTTTATATTAGTTTCAAGATATTTATTAACTTTTATAGCTCCCTCTCTACTAACTTCTATTCCTGTTTCCTGTAAAAACTCTGTATTTGGAATCACTCCTATAGCTCCAATTATAAGCTCTCCCTCAATCTCTTTTCCACTAATAGTTTTTATCCTATTTTTTTCAATAGTTTTAATAGAATCCTTTAAAATTACTTCTATTCCTTGTTTTTTCAGATATTTTTCTAACATTCTACTGATGTCTTTATCTAATTTTCCACCTATTCTATCCTCTTGTTCTATAAGAGTAGTTTTTATTCCTCTAGAAGTAAGATTTTCTAACATCTCTAACCCTATAAAACCTCCTCCTATAACAAGAGTACTCTTAGGATTATTTTTATCTATAAACTCTTTTATTCTATCTCCATCTTCAACATTTCTAACATAGAAAATATTTTCCCCTTTATACTCTAGCTCTCTTGCTCTAGCACCACTTGTAATCACTAATTTATCATAGGTATCTAAAAATTCCTCTCCAGTAATCTCATTTTTAACTAGAATTTTTTTCTCTTCTACAATTACTTTCTCAACTTTATGAGCTGTAAAAATATCCACATTAAACCTATCCTTAAACCATTTTACATCTCTAGGTGTTAAGTTTTTTCTCGATATATAATCCTCTCCTACATAATAGGGTATTCCACATCCAGAATAACTTATATCTCTTCCTGCTGTATAACAAACTATCTCCACTTCTTCACTATTTCTTCTAGCTTTTGCTATTACAGAAGTTCCTGCTGCAACAGCTCCAATAACTACTATTTTCATATATCTCTCCTCATTATATTATAAATTGTTGGATAGCATTAAAAAAGTATCCCACTATAATTATTCCCACAGTACAAATTCCTATAAATACTTTTAAAAATTTAGGTTTTATAGCTTTACGTAACATTACTAAAGATGGTAGTGATAAAGTTGTAACAGCCATCATAAAAGCTAAAATACTTCCTAAATTTGCTCCCTTTGTAAATAATGCCTCAGCTATAGGTATAGTTCCAAAAATATCAGCATAAATAGGAACTCCTATTAAAGTAGCTAAGATTACACCAAAAGGATTTTTACTTCCTAATATTCCTATAATCCATCTTTCTGGTATCCAGTTATGAATAGCAGCTCCTATTCCAACTCCAATAATTATATATGGAAAAACCTTTTTAAAAGTTTCTATCATCTGCTGTTTTGCATATCTTATTCTATCTCCTACACTTAATTCTGGAATATCTAAATCTATACTTTCAACACCTTTAACGTTACGGATAAAATCCTCTATCTCATCTTCTAATTTTAATTTTTCTATTATTGTACCACCAATTACAGCAATTACAAGTCCCAATACTACATACCATATAGCAATTTTTATTCCAAATATACTCATTAACAATAATAAAGAACCTAAATCTACCATAGGAGAAGATATAAGAAAAGAAAAAGTTACTCCTAAAGGTAATCCAGCTGAAGAAAAACCTATAAATAGAGGAATAGATGAACAACTGCAAAAAGGAGTTACAGTTCCTAACAGTGCTCCTACTATATTTGCCCATATTCCATGGAATCTTCCTAAAATTTTCTTACTTCTTTCTGGTGGAAAATAACTTTGAATATAACTGATAAAAAATATTAAAGAACAAAGCAATATTATTATCTTAATTACATCATAAAAAAAGAATTGAACTCCTCCAAAGAAATGAGTATCTCTATCCATTCCAAACTTTACTAATATATCTCCCACTAACACATTTAACCATTTCATTCCTAGAATTTGAGTTTGTATAAATTCCCATATTTTTATCATATTTTAATCTTACTCCTTTATATCGATATATATCAATCTATTTTTCTTAATAAAAGGAACTGCTTTTAATAGATTTAACAGTTCCTAAATTTTATTTATAATTTTTTTAATATTTCTTTTATCTCATCTTTTGGTAAAACCTTCCCATAAGAAACTATTTTTCCATCTATCCATAATCCAGGAGTAGACATAATTCCATATGTTGCTATTTCTGCAAAATCTGTAACATGTGTTAATTTTGCATCTAATCCTAACTCATTCACTGCTTCTAAAGTATTCTTTTCTAGAGTATGACAATTTTTACACCCTGGTCCTAAAACTCTAATCTCCATTTTATTTCTTTCAACTATTCCTTCACAATTTCCTCCGCAAGAACAAGTTGTTTCTTGAACTTTAGGCTCTTCTTTTACCTCTGTTCTACAAGAACATCCACACTCTTTCTTCCCAAATAACTTATTAAATATACTCATCTTTATACCTCCATTTTTATATTTATATATTTAAATTTATCAATGTATTTCTTAAATTTTTTATATCATACTATCAATAATACCTTTTATATCTTCTAATTTTTCTTTATTAATTGAATAGTGAGTCCACTTACCATATTTTACTCTATTTATAATTCCAGAATCACAAAGTATTTTCATATGATGAGAAAGTGTAGGTTGACCTATATTTAATTGCTCTAAAAGTTTACAAGCACATTGTTCTCCATCTTTTAGTATTTCTAAAATCATTAATCTATTAGGATCACAAAAAGCTTTGAATATTTTAGCTGCTTCCTCAAATTTATTCATCTTTATCTCCTTTTCATATCGATAATTATAAATTTATTATACATCATCACATTGATAATTGTCAATATATTTAAAATAAAAAAGGTGGCAAAAGCCACCCTTTTTTATTACATAGTTAAATTATTTATCAGAAATAGATTCTACTCCTGGTAATACTTTTCCTTCTAAGTACTCTAATGAAGCTCCTCCACCAGTAGAGATGTGAGTAAATTTGTCAGCATATCCTAAGCTTATAGCTGCAGCAGCTGAGTCTCCTCCTCCAATAATAGTTGTAGCTCCTGTTAAGTTAGCTATAGCTTCACAAACTCCGATAGTTCCTTTTGCAAAGTTAGGCATTTCAAATACTCCCATTGGTCCATTCCATACAACTGTTTTTGCTCCAGCAATTTCTTTAGCAAATAACTCTACAGTTCCTTGTCCAACGTCTAATCCCATTTGGTCAGCTGGAATTTCATCGACTGATACAGTTACATGAGCTGCATCATTGTTAAATTCTTTAGCTACTACTGTATCTATTGGAAGAACTAATTTTCCATTAGCTTTAGCTAACAGTTCTTTTGCTAATTCTATTTTATCTTCTTCAACTAATGAAGTTCCTGTATTTTTTCCTAAAGCTCTTAGGAATGTGAACATCATTGCTCCTCCTACTAGAACTTTATCAGCTTTTACTAAAAGATTTTCAATAACTCCTATTTTATCAGATACTTTAGCTCCTCCTAAGATAGCAACTAAAGGTCTTTCAGGATTATCTACTGCCCCTCCTATGAATTTAATCTCTTTTTCCATTAAGAATCCTGCAGCAGTTTTTCCTTCTCCTATGTTAGCAGCTATTCCAACATTTGAAGCATGAGCTCTGTGAGCTGTTCCAAATGCGTCGTTTACAAATAGATCTCCTAAAGATGCCCAGTATTTTCCTAATTCAGGATCATTTTTAGATTCTTTTTTACCATCAAGATCTTCGAATCTTGTATTTTCGAACATCATGATTTCTCCATCTTTTAATTCAGCTACAGCAGCTTCTAATTCTACTCCTCTTGTAGCTGGAACAAATTTAACTGGTTGTCCTAATAATTCAGCTAATCTTTCAGCAACTGGTCTTAAAGATTTTTTAGCTAAATCTTCTTCAGTTTTAACTTTTCCTAAGTGAGAGAAAGCTATTACTCTTCCTCCATTTTCTAGTACATATTTTATAGTAGGTAAAGCAGCAACTATTCTGTTTTCATCTGTTATTTTTCCATCTTTCATAGGTACGTTAAAGTCAACTCTCATTAATACTTTTTGTCCTTTAACGTTTAAATCTGTAACTATTTTTTTAGCCATTTAGATTGCCTCCCGTTAATATCTTTTCTTAAAAATAGCGGAACCTAAAAGTTCCGCTATTCTATTTCTATTTAGTTAATCTCAAATTCAGGTAATTATTTAGATAATTCTACGAATTTTTTAAGAGTTCTGATTAATTGAGAAGTATAAGACATTTCATTGTCATACCAAGCAACAGTCTTAACTAATTGTTTATCTCCTACTGTCATAACTCTTGTTTGAGTAGCATCAAATAATGATCCATAGTTGATTCCGATGATATCAGATGACACTAACTCTTCTTCTGTATATCCAAATGACTCGTTTGAAGCAGCTTTCATAGCAGCATTGATTTCTTCTACAGTTACTGGTTTAGCTAAAACTGATACTAGCTCAGTTATTGATCCAGTAATTACAGGAACTCTTTGAGCAGCTCCATCTAATTTTCCTTTTAATGAAGGGATTACTAATCCAATAGCTTTTGCAGCTCCAGTTGTGTTAGGAACGATGTTAGCAGCAGCAGCTCTAGCTCTTCTTAAGTCTCCTTTTCTGTGTGGACCATCTAATGTGTTTTGGTCGTTTGTATAAGCGTGGATAGTTGTCATTAATCCTTCTACGATTCCGAAGTTATCCTCTAAAACTTTAGCCATAGGTGCTAAACAGTTAGTTGTACAAGAAGCTCCTGATATAACTGTTTCAGTTCCATCTAATATATCGTGGTTTACGTTGTAAACTACAGTTTTAAGATCTCCAGTTGCTGGTGCAGAAATAACTACTTTTTTAGCTCCTGCTTTAATGTGAGCTTCTGCTTTTTCTTTCTTAGTGAAGAATCCAGTACACTCAAGAACTACGTCTACTCCTAATTCTCCCCAAGGTAATTCTTCTGGGTTAGCTTTTGCAAAAGTTTTGATTTCTTTTCCGTTTACTACGAAAGCATCTTCTTTAACTTCGATTGTTCCTTCGAATCTTCCTTGAGCTGAGTCATATTTGAATAAGTGAGCTAACATGTGAGCATCTGTTAAGTCATTGATTGCCACTACATCAAACTCAGGGTTTCCTACCATTAATCTTAATGCTAATCTTCCGATTCTTCCGAATCCGTTAATTGCTACTTTAACTGCCATTTCTATTCCTCCTAAATTTTTATTTAACTATGTAAATTATTTTATGTTTTTTATTATCTACATAAAATATATAACAAGTTCAACGCTTTGTCAATTAAGTCTTTTCTAATAATTTTATTAGAGTTAAATTTCATCTTTTTACGATTATTTTTTAATCAGTTATAGCTGTTTATTTTATATATCTGTTCTATTTTTTCTCACATCAAATACTATTCTAATAATTTTTTCATATCTTCTGGAAGTTCAACTTCTATACTTTTTAAATCTCCTGTTTCTACATCTGAAAATTCTGTTTTATATGAATGTAACATCTGTCTATCTGCTCTATTATCAGCTCCACCATAAAGCTCATCTCCCAAAAGTGGATAACCTTCTAATGCCATATGTGCTCTTATCTGATGTGTTCTTCCTGTTAAAAGCTCAGCTTCTATAAGAGTTAAATTTTTTTCTTGAAATCTTTTCAAAACTTTTACTTTAGTTTGGGCAATTTGCCCTCCATCTTCTGGTTGAAGTTCAACTCTTCTAAGCTCATCACCTATTTTTCCAATAGGTCTATCTATTAAAAACTCATCTTTTTCTACAATTCCTAATACTATTGCTTGATAAAATTTATTTACAATTCCCTTCTCTTGAAGATAAGATTGAGCATAGGCATTCTTAGTTACAATTATTATACCAGAAGTATTCATGTCAAGACGATTATAAAACCTTGGCACCATAACTTTTCCAGTTGTTTTTAAAAAATAATTTACTACTCCATTAGCTAAAGTTTTATCTACTTTTTTCTGAGTAGGATGTACTATTATATATGGGTCTTTATTTATCAAAAGTAAATTTTTATCTTCATAAGCTATTTTTATAGGGATATCCATAGGTTTTATCCCTGTTTCTTTCTCTTTTTCTCTAATATGTAATCTATTTAATTTCCTTACTTTTTTACTATTATTTTTTACTCTTTTTCCATTTAGATATATTTCTAAATTTCTTAATCCTCTTCCTGAATATCCTTTTGTTTCTTTAAGATATGTTCCTATCTCGTATCCATCATATTCTGGTTCGATTATATATTTTTTCATCAATTATATTCCTTTCAAAATTTTAATAATTATATCTATTATATTTTACTATAATTACTATAAAAAGTTAACCTTTTATTTTTTCTTTATAAACTCATAAAACAAATATATTATATTTATAAAAAGTATTAATATCTATTTAATAAAAATATTCTTAAATATATTATTATTCTTAATTTTTATTAGATTATATTATATAATATTATCATACTTAAATATCTAAAAATAAAATAATATTTATTAATATAATTTAGAAAGGACAATATTTTATGAAGAAAAAAATAGTTATCGGAAGTAGAGGAAGTATCTTAGCTCTTGCTCAAAGCGAAATAGTTAAACAACAACTTGAAAAGAATTTTCCAGAGTATGAGTTTGAAATAAAAAAAATAGTTACTAGTGGAGATAAAGATTTAGTTAGTAACTGGAATAATAGTGATAAATCTCTTAAAAGTTTTTTTACTAAAGAGATTGAGGTAGAACTTTTAAACGAAACTATTGATTTAGCAGTACACTCTATGAAAGATATGCCTAGTATTTCTCCTGAAGGATTAATTTGTGGAGCTATTCCCGATAGAGAAGACCAAAGAGATGTTCTTATTTCTAAAAATGGTAAAACATTGATGGAACTTCCTAAGGGAGCTATAGTTGGAACTAGCTCATTGAGAAGAACTATGAATATAAAAAGTTTAAGACCTGATTTACAAATAAAACAACTTAGAGGAAATATTCATACTAGATTAAATAAATTAAAAACAGAAGATTATGATGCCATATTACTTGCTGCTGCTGGCTTAAAAAGAGTAGGATTAGAGAATGAAATTACTGAATATCTCGACCCTAAAATTTTTCTTCCTGCTCCTGCTCAAGGAGTATTACATATACAATGTAGGGAAAATGATGAAGAAATTAAAAATATTTTAAAAACTATTCATAAAGAAGATATTAAAAAAATAGTAGTAATTGAGAGGGAGTTTTCTAAAATATTTGATGGTGGTTGCCATACACCAATGGGTTGTTATTCAGAGGTAAATGGAGATAAAATCACTTTTTATGGAGTATATTTTAAAGATAATCTAGGTTATACAGCCTCTATCACTGAAAAACTTAGTGAAGGAATTAGAGTAGCACAAAAACTTGCTGATACTATAAAGGAGAAAATTCATGAATAAAAAAGGAAAAGTATATATAATGGGAGCTGGTCCTGGAGATGCTGAACTTCTCACTTTAAAAGGAAAAAGAGCTATTGAAGAAGCTGATTGTATTGTATATGATAGACTTATCAATAATCATATTTTAAATTATGCTAAAAAAGATGCCGAAATGATATATTTAGGAAAAGGAAACTGTGAGGGTGGAGTTATACAAAGTGAAATCAATAATACAATTGTAAAAAAAGCTCTTGAAGGAAAAATAGTAGCCAGAGTTAAAGGAGGAGATCCTTTTGTCTTTGGTAGAGGTGGAGAAGAGATACAAGCTCTTCTTGAAAATGAAATAGAATTTGAGGAGATTCCAGGTATAACTTCAGCTATATCTGTTCCTGCATATGCTGGTATTCCTGTAACACACAGAGGTATAGCTAAATCTTTTCATGTATTTACAGGACATACTATGGCTGATGGTTCTTGGCATAATTTTGAAACTATTGCTAAATTAGATGGTACATTAGTTTTTCTTATGGGAATAAAAAATCTTCCAATTATAGTCAGTGACTTAATAGTTAATGGAAAAGATCCTAAAACTCCTATTGCTATTATTGAAAAAGGAGCTACTGCTGAACAAAGAGTTACTACTGGAACTCTTGATAGTATAGTAGAGATAGCTAAAGAGAAAAAAATTGTACCTCCTGCTATTACAATAATAGGAGAAGTAGTAAATCTTAGAGATACTTTTAAATGGTTTGAAAATACTCAACTTTTTGGGAAAAAAGTTTTAGTAACTAGAGATAAAAGACAAGCTAGAGAATTTTCTGATAAGATAGAAAAAATAGGTGGATTTGCTATAGAGCTTCCATTTATTAAAATAGAATCTACCCTTGATAAAATAGATAGAGAGATGTTAAAATCTTATTCTACTCTACTTTTTAACTCTCCTAATGGAGTTAGAGAGTTTATGAATAAAATTGAAGATATTAGAGATATAGCTCATCTTAAAATAGGAGCTGTTGGAAGTAAAACTAAAGAATTATTAGAAAGATATAAAATAAAAGCTGATTTTATCCCTAAGGAATACTTAGTTGAAAAACTTGCTAAAGAAGCTATTCACTACACAGCAGTTGGAGAGAAAATTCTAATTATAACTTCTGATATCTCTCCTTGTGATACAAAAAAATTAAATTCTATTTATGATAGACATTTTGATAAAATAGTTGCCTATAAGACTAAAAAAATAATAAGAGATAAAGAAGAAGTACTAGATACTTTAAAGAAAGTAGAAATAGTTACTTTTCTGAGTTCTTCTACAGTTGATGCTTTTATGGAAAGTATAGAGTATGACATAGAATCTGTAAAAAATATTAAATTTGCTTCAATAGGTCCTGTTACAAGTGAAACTATAAAAAAATATGGATTAACAGTAGACTTTGAAGCAAAAGTTTATGATGCTAATGGAATTATTGAAGCTATCAAATAATCTTAATTTTGGAGTTAATAAATGAATAAAAATTTTTTCCCACTATTTATAGACTTAAAAAATAAAAATATATTGGTTATTGGAGCTGGAAAAATAGCTTTTAGAAAGGTAGAAACACTACTTAAATATAGTGCTAAAATAACTATTATTACTAAAGATATTAAAGAAGAAAAATTTTTAACTCTTAAAAATATAAATATTAAAATAGGAGAGTTTGAAGAAACTCTCCTAGAAGATAAGTTTTTAGTTGTAGCTGCTACTGATAATCCAGAGTTTAATAGATATATCTATGAGCTTTGTAATTCTAAAAATATATTGGTTAACAATATTACCTCTAAAGAAGAGATGAATTGTCGTTTTGCTAGTATTCTAGAAACTGAAGATTATCAAATAGGTATATCTGCTAAAGGAAATCCTAGTAAATCTAAGTCTTTGAAAAATAAATTAAAAGAGATATTAGAAAAAAAAGCTGTTGATTAACAACAGCTTTTTTCTTTAAATAATATTATATTTTTTTAATATCCCTTCTATTCTTTCTTCAATATCTTTAGTCAATGTCCAAGAAGTACTTTCCACATTTTCTTCAATTTGCTCTGGAGTCTGTGCACTACAAATTACAGGTCCTATTTCTTCTTGGTTTACTAACCAATTAATACTTATTTGTGATAATGGCTTTCCAATTTCTTTTGCTATCTCTTTTAATTCCTCTACAATTTTATAATAAAATTTATATGTATCTGAATTTAATTTAGGATTTTTTGCTCTATCATCATTTTTATCAAAATTATTTTCTAATTTAAAACATCCTGTTAAAAGTCCTTGAAATAATGGACTGTATGCTAAAAATGCCATTCCTCTCTCTTTACATATTGGCAAAATTTCTTTTTTACTTCTATATTCTAATTTCTTATGATGATATATTTCAGAGTTTGGTTCTAATAAATTATAAAGTCCTTGATATGTTGCAATTTCAGTTTTTGAAAGACAATACTCTAAATCTTTCTTTGAAAAATTAGATAATCCAACATATCTTATTAATCCCTTTCTTTTCATCTCTTCAAATGTCTCTATTGCCTCATCTATTTGCATATTTTCAAATGGCCAGTGTATTCGATATAAATCTATATAATCAGTTCCTAATCTTTTTAAAGAAGCATTTAGTTCTCTATATAAGCTTTCTCTACTTATACTTTTTGTTACTATTTTTTCTGAAGAATTATCATCCCAAACTAATCCACATTTAGTTGCTATAAATAATTTTTTTCTATCATATCCCTCTATAGCTTTTCCTAAAATTTCTTCTGAATGCCCCATTCCATAGACAGGTGCTACATCAAAGAAATTAACTCCCAAATCTATTGCTTTCTTTATTGTTTCTATCGATTTTAAATCATCACTATTATTCCAAGTTCCTCCTATTGCCCAACACCCATATCCAATAGCAGAAAGTTCTTCATTATTTAAAGTTTTAAATTTTTTATATATCATAATTTCCTTCTTATTTTAATTCTGGCCAATATCCTTTATTTGCTTCAATAAGTCTATCTAATATTTCTTTTGCTTTTTGTGAAGATGATACAGTTTTATTTAAAGTAAATGCCATTAAAGCCTTTACATAAGAATTTTCCATATATGCATCAACTAAACATTTTTCTGATGCTAATTGTTGTTCTATCATTCCTTTATAAAAAGTAGGTATTTCTAAACCATGATATGTTGCTACTGGTCCATCTTTTGTTATATAACATGGAATTTCTACCATTGCATCATCAGGTAAATTTTTAATAGCACCTTTATTTTCAACAATTACTAAATATTTTTTCTTCATATCATTTGCTAAAGAATTTGCTACATCTACAATAAATAAACCATGAGCCCCTACGTGAAAAGCTTCTTTATCATATTTTCCAGTTTTTTCATATTCATCTATCACTTTGAAAAGTGTAGCTTCTCTTCCATCCATAACTTCATTTGCTCTTGTATATTCTTTATTTAATTGTTGTAGTATTAAATCTCCTAAAAGATAATATTGCATATAAGTATTTGGAATATATTCTTCAAATAAATTCATCATATACTTCATATTTTTATAAGTTTTTTGCCAAGATGCATCTTTATGTTGTAAATCATAATTATTTTTAGGAAATAGTCCATTTTCTTTTATAAAATCTTTCATTTCTTGAGTTCTATCTATTCCTTTAACTTTTAAACTTGTAAACCATCCAAAGTAATTTAATCCAAAATATTCAGGCTCTATATCTTCATATTCACACTTAAATACATCTGTCATTTTTTGCATCATACCAACAGGCATATCACAAATATTCAATACTTTAGAGTTTGGTCTAATTCTTCTCATAGCTTCTGCTACAATTGAAGCTGGATTTGAATAATTAATCATCCAACAATTTGAATTTGAATATTTTTCCATATAATCAACAATTTCAATCATAGGTTCAATTGTTCTTAAAGCATAAGCCATTCCTCCTGGTCCACAAGTCTCTTGTCCAATAGTATTTAAACTTAAAGGAATTTTTTCATCCAATTCTCTCATAGGATATTTCCCAACTCTAATTTGAGCAAAAACAAAATCAGCATTTTCAAATGCCTCTTTAGGCTCAGTATGTTGAGAAAATTTTAATCCTGAATCCATTTCATCAACAACACTTTTAGTTATAATAGAAACTTTTCTTTGTCTCTCTGCATCATTATCATATACTCTTAATTCTTTTAATTTAAATTCATTTTTCTTAGTTAGTAAAGCTTTAACAACTCCAGGAGTAAATGTACTTCCTCCTCCAGCTATAACTACAATATACTCTTTCATAAATTTCCTCCTTAATTACTCTTCTGAATTATCTAAATTTAATTTTTTATTTACTGCTATTTTTATTTTTGGAACTGAAAGTCCATAAATTATTTGTACTCCATCTTTAGTTTTTACTATCCCAGAACATTCAGTTTGATTAAGTATTTCTTCATTTATTTTTGTTGTATCTACTAATTGAACTCTCAATCTCGAAAAACAATTTGTTACAACTTTTATATTCTCTTTATTTCCTAATCCTTGAATTATCAATTCAACTTTTTTTCTAAATCTATATCTTTCCCTTTTTCATGAGCTTCATTATACTCACCTTTTGTATAAAGTTTTGTTGCATTTCCTCTTCCAGGAGTTTTTAAATTTAATTTTGTAATTAAAAATCTAAAAATATAGTAATAAATAACAATTTGAACTATTCCTACAATAATAAATTTAATAGTATCTCCCTTAGCCCCTACAGGTAACATCATTGCTAAAAATTCTATTCCTCCTGAAACTGCTATTACTCTTATATCTAATATAGCAACTATTGCCATTCCTATTCCAGCTAAAATAGCATGGACTACAAATAATATAGGAGCAGTGAATAAAAATGAGAACTCTAATGGTTCTGTTACTCCTGCTGTTACAGCAGCTCCTACTGCTGGTATTAGTAAAGCTTTTACTTTTGTTTTATTTTCTTCATCAGCACATTTATATATTGCATAAGCAGCTCCAACTAACTCAAACATTTTACTCATAGCTTTTGTTAAATATACAGCTCCTGGTCCTAATCTATCTACATTACTAGAAGCTAATTCCGCCATTGCTATATTTCTAACTCCTTCTAAATAAACTCCATCAACAACGCCACTACCACTAACTGAAGATAATTCAACAGGAACCCATAACAAATGATGTAAACCAGTTGGTATTAAAATTCTTTCTAAAAACCCATATAAACCTACTCCAAAAGACCCTGTAGATACAATTAAATTAGTCATTTTTGAGATTCCTGTTTGAATTAAAGGCCAGCTATATGTTAAAATTATTGATAAAATTATTACAATTGGAATTCCTATTAATAAAGCTAAATTTGCTCCTCCATATAATCTCATAGCTCCATTAAATTCTATACCAAAATATTTATTATGAATAATTGCTGTCAATACTCCTAAAATAATTCCTAAGAATACACCCATATCTAATATTTGAACTCCTAAAATATTCCCTTGTCCTGTTCCACTTAAATTTCCATCAATTAACAAGCTATTTAATTTCATAAAAGAGTTCATTGAATAAATAAATATAAAAAATAAAACTATTGCATTCAAAGCAGCATTTCCTTTTTTACTTTTTGCCATTCCTGCTGCTATTCCTACACAAAATACTGGCGATAAATTTATAAAGATGCTTAAAACAGAATTTTTCAATATAGTTCCAAACTCAAAAATTTTTTCTATATTTGCTAAAGGAATAGCTTTATTTGTCAGTAAAACACCAAAAGCTAGTAAAATTCCTACAATCGGTAATATAAATACTGGAATTAATATTCCTTTAGAAAATTCTTCTCCAAATCTCGATAGTTTTGTTCTAATTAATTTACTTTCGTTGTTTTTCATTTAATCCCCCTTATATTTTTAAATTGGTATATACTGATTTTTTAACTAATTTAAGAATACTCCTTTTTTTTATTTGTCAATATATTTTTATTGATTTTTTTTTTTTTTATTTTTATAATGAAAATATAATAAAATCTAGGAGTAAAAAATGAAAAAACCTATTTATTTAACAATTGCTAATGATATTGAAAAAAAATATTTAATAATGATTATCCTAAAAATGAAAGATTACCTTCTGAAAGAAATCTAGCAGAAGAATATGGTGTTACCAGAATGACAATAAGAAACTCAATTGAATACTTAGTTTCAAAGGGATTATTAGAAAAAAGATTAGGAAGTGGAAATTATGTAAAAAGAACTTCTTTGAATTTAAATTTAAATGAACAGCTTAGTTTTAGTGAAAAAAGTCACTTTTCTGATAAAACTTCAAGAACAGAGGTTATTGAGTTTGAAAAAATTTATAATTCAAAAATTAGTAAAATCTTTAACCTAGATAAAGATAAAGAATTTTTTAAAATAAAAAGATTACGTTACTTAGATGAAGAAGTTGTAAATATAGAAATAACATATCTTCTTTGTGAAATGTTTCCTGATATTTCTATAGAAATCATGGAAAAATCTAAGTATGATTATGTTGAAAATTTCATTACAATAAAAGAAAGTTTTAATAAAATCATCCCAATTATTCCAGATATGGATACTCAAAAAATATTTCATATTGATTCTAATACTCCAATATTTTATAAAACATCTTTAGGTCTTACTACTAAAAATATTATATTTGAATACAGTGAACTTTATTTTAATCCTAAAATATATGAATTTTCATTCATTAGTAAAAGATAAAATAATTATTTTTTATATTTAAAAAATATAAAATTTACAGGAGAATATACTATGGAATTTGGAATAAATATTGATATTTATAAGTTAGGTGAAAAATATCATCTTACTGAATCAGAAGAGTTAGCTCTTAAATATATTGTTAATAATTTTGAAAAATCTCTAGAGATTGGAGTAAGAGGAGTGGCTAAAAATTGTTTTGCTTCAACTTCTGTTGTTATGAATCTTGCAAAAAAATTAGGCTATAAAGGTTTTGTTGACATGGTATATCGTTTAGAATTTAGTATAAAGAATTCTCTTTCTAATTCTAACTCATTAAATAATTATTGTACTAACTTAGATGATGAAAAACTAAAATATTTTAAAAATTTAATAAGTAATACAACTAGACCAATTTTTATTCATGGAACAGGTTTTTCAGGAGCTGTAACAAAATATATGGCAGACAAACTTATGGTACTTGGGTATTATAGTTCTAGATCAGAATATATGGAAACTATGGAACCTAAATACCATCAAAAAGCTATATTATTAGTTGTCTCTAAATCTGGAGAAACTTCTCAAATTATCATGTTATGTGAAAAAGCTAATTTGAGAAATGTTCCAATTGTCTTATTTACAGGTACATCTAATTCTACACTTGAAAACTTAGCTGACCTTACTTTTATAATTAAAGATTCTAATCCTATTGATGATAGAAATCTTAAGGAAAATGATTTTTTTGGAAATACAATTCTTTTTTTTGAATATCTTTTATCAGTAACTAAAAATAATAATTAAATTTTTTTCTCTTTTACTTTGTAATAAAGTATTATTAAGGCTAACATTTCTGTAATACTATTAGCTAATACTATTGGCATATTATTAGTACTTAATCCATAAAATATCCAAAGAGCTGTTCCTATGACAAAAATACTATACATTTTTAAAGAAATACTTTTAGTATCTTTCGTTTTTATAACCATTAAAACTTGTGGTAAGAAAGAACTTGTTGTTAAACATGCTGCTATTAATCCAATTATTTCTATTTTCATTCTGTTCTCCTATATTTTATTAAAAAGGGGGCTTTAAAGCCCCTTTTTAATAATTTTTATTTCAAAACTGGCCAATATTCTTTATTAGCTTCAATTAAATCATCTAAAATATCTTTTGCAACTTTTGCACTTGGTACTGTTTTAGACATTGTTATTGCTTGCCATAATTTTTGATAAGATCCCTCTATCCATGCCTCAACTGTTAACTTTTCAACTGTTACTTGTTGCTCCATCATTCCTTTTTGGAATTGAGGAATTCTTCCAACTACTAATGGCTCTGGTCCATTACTTCCTACAATACAAGGTATTTCTACCATTGCTGTTGAATCAAAGTTTACAATCGCTCCATTATTCTCTACTATTAATAGCATTTTTTCTTTAGTATTAAAAGCTATTGCTCTAGCTAAGTCAACTATATATGAAGCATGCTCATCTATATGTAAAGCGCATCCTTCTGAAGATTGATTTTTTACAACTTTTTCACATTCTCCAAATACAAACTTTTCTCTTCCGTCCATTACTTCATTAGCTCTTGTGTATTCTTTGTTTGAATGTTCAACTACATAGTCTGGGAATAAGTAGTATTTTAAATATGTATTTGGTAAAGTTGTAGGGTCTAATGCAAGAACATCTTTAGCCTTAGCAAATGTATCATTCCAGCTAGCTTCTGTATGTTGATTATCTCCTTTAGGTACTACATATCCATATTGAGATACGTGTTCTCTTAATTTAGGCATTAAGTCATTTCCTTGTTTATCTCTTACTGATTTCCACCATCCAAAATGATTCAATCCATAGTACATAATATCCATATCTTTTCTTGATTCAAGTCCTAAAATTTCAGCCATTCTAACTTCTATTCCTATTGGCATATCACAAATATTTAAAACTTTCGAATTTGGTCTTAATCTTCTTGTTGCTTCTGCAACTATTGCAGCTGGGTTTGAGTAGTTTAACATCCAAGCATTTGGAGAATATTTTTCCATATAATCTATAAGACCAATTACTCCTCCAATACTTCTCATTCCATATGCTATTCCTCCTGGTCCGCAAGTTTCTTGACCAACAACACCATGTCTTAAAGGTATTTTTTCATCTAACTCTCTCATTGGATATTTTCCAACTCTAATATGTGCCATAACAAAATCTATATCTGTAAATGCTTCCTCTGGATTTGTTGAATAACTAAATTTTATTTGAGGTGCTTTTTCTTTTAAAAGTATAGCACATGCTTCTCCTATTTTTGCTTGTCTTTCAGCATCATTATCAAACATTTTTATTTGTCTAATCGGAAATTTATCAAGATTATCTAATAACATTAAAATTATTCCTGGAGTAAATGTACTTCCTCCACCTGCAATTAAAATAGAAAATTGTTTCATAATTTATTCCTCCTAATATTAATTTAAATATAGTTATATTAATTTTATATTTATTATACTTAATTTTGTTCCATTAAATTTTCAAAACTCTCTCTAACTTGTGGTACTGAAAGTCCTACTATAACTTGAAAAGCTTTTCCATTTCTTACAACTCCATGTGCTCCTGCTGCTTTAAATTGAATATCTGGTCCAACTTTTTTTTCATCTTTAACACTTATTCTAAGTCTTGTAGCACAATTGTTTACTTGTTCTATATTATCTTTACCACCAAAAGCTTCTAAAAATGCTTTAGCTTTTCCTGAATATAGATCTGAACTATTTGTCTCTTTCCCTTCTCCATTTTTAGCTTTCCAATCTGCCTTAGTATATAGCTTAGTTTCCTCTTCTTCATCTTCTCTTCCAGATGTTTTTACATTATATTTTTCAATTAAAAATTTAAATACCAAATAATATATTCCTATAAAAACTACTCCAATTGCTAATTGTGTAAACATTACTCCTGAGTGATTTTTCATGAGAGGTAACCAGTTAAGTGCTGCTATTTCTATAATTCCCGAACCCATATTTCCAACTACCCCAAAAGCATACATTACAGCTGCCATAGTTGCCGCTAGTACTGCATGAACTACAAATAAAAATGGTGCTATAAATAAGAATGTAAATTCTAATGGTTCTGTTATTCCTACAAGTGCTGCTGTTAATGCTGCTGGAATTAATAACCCTGATACAATTTTTTTCTTTTCTGGACGAGCTGTTTTATACATAGCTAGTGCTATTCCAATACATCCAAAAATTTTACTATTACCATGTAAAGCAAATCCTCCTTGTGGAAATAACTCTTTTAATGGTTGAGTTGAGTTTGCAAAATTTAACAAATTTTCTGCCCAAGCTACTTGAATACCTGTATCAACTACTGCTGGTCCAAATATAAAAGGTCCATAAATAAAATGGTGTAAACCTGTTGGAATTAATATTCTTTCTAAAAAAGTATATAACCAAACTCCAAATGTTCCAGATGTAACCATTAAAGCTTGTAATGATGAAATTCCCATTTGAATTTTTGGCCAAACAAGACATGTTATGTAAGCACAAGGTATCATTACTACAAAAGCTATCGCACTTACTAATGTTGTTCCTTGGAAAGTTCCTAGAAAATCTGGTAATTTTGTATCAAAAAACTTATTATGAATATATATTGTTATTCCTGAAATTACTATTGCTCCTACAATACTTGTGTCTAATGTTTTTATTCCTGCAATTGTAGTAAGTCCACTAACTCCTCCTACATTTTGTGTAAAATCAACCCCAAAACTTGGTCCCCAAAATGTTAAAATTGCACTGATAAAATAGTTGTAAGTTAAATATGTTGCTAAAACTGCTAAACAAGCTCTAGGATGTGCTTTTTTAGCAAGTCCTATTGGTAACCCTATAGCAAATATTAAAGGTAATTGTCTAAATACAGTCCATCCTCCCTCTTCAATAACTGTAATCATTTTATAAAAAGTCCCATTTGTATTAGCAAGTTCTCCTACAAAATCTGGATTTTTTAAAATGATTGTTAAAGCTACTACTAACCCCGCAAAAGGAAATAGCAATACTGGTGCAAATAATGCTCCTCCTAATCTTTGAAAATGTTTTAACATATTCCCAACCTCCATCTTTTAACTTTAATGTGATTATACATTATTTTTAATCCTATTTCAATACTTTAAAGATTAAAAAAACACATTATAATTTAGGTAACATGTTATGTTTTTATGAGAAAAGAAAAAATTATTGATAAAAATTTCTCTTTTATCTTTAATTTTCCTGTCCCCATTTATGCATAAGATTTAAAATCTCCATTAATCCCATTCCTTTTTCTGTTATTGAATACTCTACTTTAGGTGGTACTTGAGGATATTCTTTTCTAATAATTAAATTATCATCTGCCAATTCTTTTAGTTGTTGAGCTAACATCTTATGAGTAATCCCATCTAATTTTCTTTTTAATTCTCCATATCTATGTATCCCCTCTGTTCCTAGATGCCAAAGAATTATTGGCTTCCATTTTCCACCCATAAAAGATAATGTATATTCTATTGAACACTTATATTTATTTTTTCTTTCTAAATCAATCATAACAACTCCTTACTTACTTTTTAGATAGTATATTACTAAAAAGTGCATACTTAACTTTTTTATAGAAATATTATATGCTATATTCATGCACTGTACTACTTATTTTTTAGGAGGTAAATATGTATCCAAGAAATTTTTCACATATTGGAATATCTGTTCCTGATATTCAAAAAGCAGTTGATTTTTATAAAAATATTATGAACTGGTATGTTATTATGAAGCCTACTTTAGTTAAAGAAGAAAAAGATACAGCAATAGAAATAATGTGTATAGACGTATTTGGTGAAGGTTGGGGAGAGTTTAAAATAGCCCATCTTTCAACTGGTGATGGAATAGGAATTGAAATATTTGAGTTTCCTCAAAATAATAAATCTAAACATGAGTTTAATCCATATCCTACTGGTGTTTTCCATTTTTCAGTAAAAGACCCTAATATTGAGGAATTAACTAAAAAGATTGTAGAAGCTGGTGGAAAGCAAAGAATGCCTATCAGAGAATATTATCCTGGTAAAAAACCTTATAAAATGGTTTATTGTGAAGACCCTTTTGGAAATATTATAGAAATATATACTCATTCCTATGAGTTACACTATGGAAGTGGAAGTTATTAGGAGATAATATTCTAGAAATTATATTCAAAAGAAAAAGTATCCGAAATTATTTAAATAAAAAAGTTGAAAATGAAAAAAATAGAAAAAATATTAAGAGCTGCTATGCAGGCTTCAACAGCTGGTAATCAACAAGAATGGGAATTTATTGTAATTGATGATAAAGAAATTCCTCACTCTTTAGCTAATATAAGCCCTTATTCTAGTTTTTTAAAAAATGCTTCGTTTTAGGAAATAAAGATAGAATGATTTATCCTGAAAATTTAATTCCTTTTTCAATTATAGGAATAGGTTATTCAGCAAAAGAAATAAATAGTATTAATAATAGATTTAGATTTGATTCAACTAAAGTTCATTTTAACAAATTATAAAAGGGAACTTAATGTTCCCTTTATTTTTATTTATTCTCTTCTTTAGGTAAAATAATATTTAGTAATAAGGCTAGTAATGTAGACATTACAACACTTGAACCAAATATTAATTTTATAAATTGAGGAAATTGAGCAATAGCTTGTGGAACTTGTCCTATACCAGCTCCTATTGCTACTGATAATCCAACTATTACCATTGTTCTACCTGTGATTCCACTTTTACTTATTATTTGAATACCTGTCATTGTTATCATTGAGAATACTGTAATTGTTCCTCCTCCAATTACTGCTGAAGGAATTGTATTTATAATAGCACCAAACTTTGGCACAAATCCTGCTACTAATAAAACAGTTGCTGCTATCCCTATTACGTATCTACTTACAACCTTAGTTAAAACTACAAGACCTACATTTTGAGAATAAGTTGCAGTTGGAAAAGAGTTTAATACTGCTGACATTATTGCTGCCACTCCATTTCCTATTACTCCACCTGATAGCTCTTTATCTGTTACTTCTCTATTTATTCCTCCTAAAGTAATAGCTGATAAATCTCCCACAGCCTGAATAGCTGTAACTAGATACATTATTATCATTGCTACCATAGAACCTACTTCAAATTTAGGAGTTCCAAATATGAAAAATTTTGGAAAAGCAAACCAAGCTGCTTCTTTTACTGGTGCAAAGTTAACTATTCCTAAACAAACTGAAATTACATATCCTACTACTATTCCTATTAAAATCGATGATAATTTAGTAATACCTTTAGTAAATTGATTAAAGAATAATACTGTTGCTAATACAATTAAACTGATAGTCCAGTTTTGATAAGAACCATATGTAGGTGTTCCTACTCCTCCAGCCATATAGTTAATACCAATTGGAAATAGTGATAATCCTATTGAAAATACAACAGTTCCTGCTACTAATGGTGGAAAATATTTTCTTATTTTTTTTAGATAAGCTCCTATTAATATTGAAGCTACTCCCCCTACTATTTGTGCTCCAAATAAAACTGGTAAATTTACTGAGTTTCCTCCTAATATAGCCAACACTGTTGGTAAAAATCCAAAGCTTGTTCCCATTACTACTGGTAATTTAGAACCAATTCTTAATCCAGCAAAAAGTTTTATTGGATAAATTTGTAAAAATGTTGCTACTCCTGCTGCTAACATAGCACATTGAATTAAAATTGTTGTAACACTTGGGTCTAATTTTGCAACTCTAGAAATTATCAAAATAGGAGCTACATTTCCTACAAACATAGCTACAATATGCTGAAAAGCTAGCGGTAAAGCTTCTATAAAAGCTGGTCTACCATCAATCTCAAACAACTCTTTAGCATCTCTTGAAACTCTCTCTTGTTTTAACTCTTTTTCTTTTACTAACATTTTTCCTCCCTAAAATATTATGATTTTTATCACAATTTTTCACTGTGATATTCTAGCATGATTGGGATATAAAATCTAGTAAAAAAATTTTTTCAAATTCAATATATACATTTTTGATATTTTTCTGTTTTTTCTCTTAGCATTTTAACAAAAAAATGGAGAAAATAATTTCTCCATTTTTTAGCATCTTCCAAATTACTCTTCTACTACCTCTTCAGGTTTTGCTTCATTATACTTGGCAATTACAGTATCAGTAATCTCTTTTCTCAACTCAGGAGTAATAGGATGAACTATATCTTTATACTCTCCATCTGGCATTTTTCTAGATGGCATAGCTACAAACATTCCTTTTTGTCCATCAATAATTTTTAACCCATGAATAACAAAACACTCATCAAAAGTTACATCTGCATAAGCTTTTAATTTTAGTTCATTTTCTCCTTTTACTGCTCTTAATCTTACATCTGTAATTTTCATAATCATGCACCTTCCCTTTTTTATGTAATCATTATAACCCTCTGCAAAGATGTACTTCACAGTGTTGTAATTGCTCCCTTATTGTCTCTACTTTTTCTTTTCCATTTTCTGTAAAAGCATAGTATGCACTTCCACTCCCAGACATAAAAAATTTCATGTTAGAAATTTTTCCTAATTTTTTTCTAAATTCTATTATATTAGTATCTTCAAGTAAAAGTCCCTGTTCCAAATTATTTTCTATACTCTCTTCTATTAAAGAAAGCTTATTATCTTCTAATCCCTCAATTATTTTATCTATATTAGCATCTTTTTTATTTTTGAGCATATACATATTTTTATATGCTTTAGCTGTTGATACTCCAAAATTTGGCTTAATCAAAATAATATCTTTATCCAAATTATTTTCTATTATTTCTATTTCCTCTCCAATACCTTTCACTCTACTAGGCTTATTGATTATAAAGAAAGGAATATCTGCTCCAACACTTTTTCCTAACTCTATTAACTCATCTAAAGAAAAGAAGTCTTTATGATATTTATTTAATTCTTTTAAGAAAAAAGCTCCATTAGAACTTCCTCCACCTAGACCAGCTTCATGTGGAATAACTTTTTCTAAATATATTTTTACTCTTTTTTTTGTAAATCCACTTCTCTTATAAAATTTATCATATATTTTCCAAAGAATATTTTCTTTTCCAGTTGGAATACTTGGTTTATTAGTAGTAATCTCTAACTCTCCATCCTCTTCAAATATCTCTCCTTCAAGTTTATCAGTAAGAGATATTGGTATCATTACCATATCCAATAGATGATAGCCATTAGGTAAAACTCCTGTTACATTTAAACCAATATTTATTTTAGCATTTGAATTTAAAGAGAATTTCATTAAAAAATATCCTCCTCACCATCTATATCCACAGTAATTCCTCTACTTTCTAACACATTTATAAGTTCTGAGGTTCTCTCTTTTGCTACATTTCCAGTAGGTACTTCTAATATCTCAAATTTAAAATACTTATTAAAATACTCTAACTCTAATATCTGACCTACTTTTACCTCTGTACTTGCCTTTGCTACTTTACCATTAAGCTTAGCTTTTCCACCATCTACCACGATTTTAGCAATAGGTCTTCTTTTAATTATTCTGCTCACTTTTAAAAATTTATCTAGTCTCATATCTACTCCTCTTTATACTATATATACTACATTTTTTCTATAAGTCAATGGCTTTTTTTGCATTTTGCCAAAGTTTTTCTAAATTTTCCAATGAAGTTTTTTCAATATCACAGTTTTGTTCAACATATCTAAACCTCTTATCAAATTTTTTTATTGTTCCTTCTAGTGCTTCAGTTGCATCTATATCTAAAAATCTAGCTATGTTTACAATGGAAAATAATACATCTCCTAATTCATCTTTCATTTTCTCTTTATCTTTTCTCTCTATCTCAACTTTTAATTCATCTAACTCTTCATAGATTTTATCAAATACTTGTTCTACATTATCCCAATCAAAACCAACTTTTGATGCTTTTTTCTGTATTTTTTGAGCTTTAGATAGTGCTGGAAGATATTTAGGAACTCCATCTATTACTGATTTTCTATTTTCATGCAACTTCTCTGTCTTTTTTATCTCATCCCAATTAGTTAAAACCTCTTTTGTAGATATCTCACTATTTTTTTCCTTAAATACATGAGGATGTCTTCTTATTAATTTTTCATTTATCTCATAAGCAACATCTTCAATATTAAATTTCCCTTCTTTTTCACGAATATCAGCTTGAAAAACTAAGTTCATTAGAACATCTCCTAATTCTCCCTTATGCTCTTCTATATCTCCTTCCATAGCCTCTAATAGTTCTGCTACTTCCTCTCTCAAGCAAGGTTTTAAACTTTCTAATGTCTGCTCTCTATCCCAAGGACAACCATTTTCACTTCTTAATATCCTTATTATATCTACAAGTCTATCAAACTCTTTCATAGTATCCCTCCATTATATTATTGTTCATATACATTTAAAAACTCCTCGATTGTTCCGTTATACTCTATTGTATCATCTTTTTTCTGATATTTTATTAGTCCTTCTTGTATTAGTTTTAATAAAACATCAAAGTTTACCTTATCACTATTAAATTTTATAATAGACTCAACTTTTCCTTTTATCTCAAGAGCATTTTTTATTCCTAATTTTTTAGCTCTAAATTTTAAACCTATATATCTAAAAAATCCTTGTGCCTCTACTGGCATTTTTCCAAATCTATCTATTAATTCATCTTTTATATTTTCTAATTCAATTATACTCTTTACTTCAGTTATTCTTCTATAGACTTTTATTTTTTCATCTTTTTCTATATATTCATTAGGTATAAACGCTGGATAATTTACTTTTATCTCTATATCATCTATATCCTCTTCAAACCTTCCTTTTATTTTATCTATCTCCTCTTGAAGCATCTTCATATATAGAGTATACCCAAAAGTTTCCAATATTCCATGTTGCTTTTCTCCTAGTATCTCTCCAGCTCCTCTTATTCTCATATCCTCCATCGAAAGTTGAAGTCCTCCTCCATCGATCTCTTCAAGATTCTTTATTGATTCTTCTCTTTCTTTAGCTTTCTTTGTTTGATACTCTTTAGTCAGAAGATAACAATAACTTTGTCTATTTCCTCTTCCTACTCTCCCTCTCAATTGATATATTTGTGAAAGTCCTAGCTTATCAGCTCTATCTATAATCATAGTATTAGCATTCTCTATATCTATTCCATTTTCTATAATTGTAGTAGCTACTAATATATCTATCTCTCCATTTTCAAACTCTTTAATTTTTTCTTTTATATCTCTTGGAGTCATCTGACCATGTACAAAATCTATTTTTAAATATTCTGGTAAAATTTTTCTCAACTCTTGAGTCTTTTTTTCTATCCCCTTTACTGAGTTAAAAATATAAAATACCTGTCCCTCTCTTGCTATCTCCTTCATAATAATCTCTCTTATATTTTTTTCAAGCCCTTCAACAAAAAAAGTATTGATAGGTTTTCTTCCCTCTGGCGGAGTATCTATCACTGATAAATCTCTTATTCCTAAAAGAGCTAAATTTAAAGTTCTTGGTATAGGAGTTGCAGTTAAAGTTAGTACATCTACTTTACTTCTTAGTTTTTTTAATTTTTCCTTTGCTTTTACTCCAAATTTTTGTTCCTCATCTATAATTACAAGTCTCAAATCCTTAAATTCAACATCTTCTGACAAAATTCTATGAGTACCTATTACTATATCTACTCCCCCTTCTTTTATCTTTTTTAAAGTTTGAGTTTGTTCTTTAGAAGTTAATAAACGACTTAATAATTCTATATTTATTGGATAATTTTTCATTCTCTCTGTAAATCTCTCATAATGCTGTTGAGCTAGAACTGTAGTAGGAACCATAAGCACCACTTGTTTCCCTTCAATAGCTGCTTTAAAAGCTGCTCTTATAGCTACCTCTGTTTTCCCATACCCCACATCTCCACATACTACTCTATCCATTATTCTTGAAGATTCCATATCTCTTTTTACATCTTCAATAGCCTGTAATTGTGAAGGAGTCTCTTTATATGGAAAACTCTCTTCAAATTCCTCCTGCCATAAATTATCTGGAGCAAAAGAATATCCAGCTTCTAAATCTCTTCTAGCTTGGATTTCTACTATTTCTTTTGCAAATTGTAACATCTCTTCAGCTATTTTTTCTCTTTTTTTCCTAAAACCTTTTCTTCCTAAATTATATATTTCTGGTATCTCTCCATCTATTGATATATACTTTCCTATTTTTCCTATTCCCTCTATTGGAACAAAAAGTTTATCCTCTCCAGCATATTTAATTTTTAAATAATCATGCCCATCTATTATTTCAATTCCTAGATATAGACCTACTCCATAATTCTCATGTATAATATAGTTTCCTTCTTGTATTTCTGTTATATTTTTATATCTTTGAAATCCTTTATCCTTTTTTTCTCTTCTTACTCTAATACCTTTTAATTCTCTATCTGTTAGTACAAGAAGATTCTCCTCTTTATATCCTTCAAATAATGGATACTTTTCATATTCAAAATTATAACCTTCGAATATCTCTCTGTATCTTTTTTCTTCATCAGATACTATTTTTATTTTTTGTAATGGATCTTTACCAATTTTTTTTACATACTCTATACTCTCAAAATTTTGAAGTTCCTCGTGAGTAAATTTATTTATTTCAACTGATTTAGCTATTTTTAAAAAATTATTATATATTCCTTTTATACTCTTTTCTTTAATCTCACTATTAGAAAGAATCTCTTCTAATTTATAATTTAATAAATCTATATTTTCTATAAAAATTTTTAAATCATTTCTATTATTTAAAAAATCTAAAAAACTATTTTTCTCTTCTATATTATTGTTTATATACATATAAACTTGATTTTTTTTCTCAACACTTTTTTGGGTTTCTGTATCAAAATATGCTATTCTCTCTACTTCATTATTAAAACTAAACTCAATTCTAACTGGATACTTACTATTTTTAGGAAAAATATCTAATATATCTCCTCTCATACTGTACTGATTTCTTTCTTCTACCATATACTCTTTATTATATCCACTCTCTTCTAAAGAATTTTCTAATTCTTTTATATCCAAACTTTTTCCTATTTCTATCTCATATCTTTTTCCCTCTAAAAAGTATTCTCTTAAAATAGCTTCTAAAGAAAGTAAAATAATAAAATCTTCTTCTGATTTTAGAATTTCTAATAAGTCATAATTATCTTTTTCTAATTCATCCTTTGATTGAGTATTCTCTAATTTTAATATATTTCCACTATATATATCACTTAATACATTATAATAATCTTCTATATTTCTATTTGAAGAACAAAGATATAGTATTTTTCCTCCTATTTCTTTCAATAAAAAGGGGATTTTTCCTCTATACTCTTTCATTTTTTCCTCCATATTTTTCTTTTACCTATATTTTACCCTTTATTTCTTCACTTTGCAAAAATATATTTTAAATAAAAATGAACTATACAACTTAGTAAGTTACTAAATCATATAGTTCATAAATTTATTTTAATTAATCTATAGTTTCATCATTTAAAAACTTATCATAATATTTCGCAAGTCCACCTGTTGAAGTTTCTTTATAAGCAGAACACATATCTACTCCTGTTTCCTTCATAGTTATTACAACTTGGTCAAAGCTTATTGTATGCTCTCCGTTAGTTGATAGTGCATAATCAGCTGTATTTAAAGCTCTTACTGCTACTATTGCATTTCTTTCTATACAAGGAATTTGTACATATCCACCAACAGGATCACAAGTCATTCCAAGATGATGTTCCATTCCCATCTCAGCTGCATATTCTATTTGTTCTGTTGTTCCTCCTAAGATATATACTGCCATTCCTGCTGCCATAGAGCATGCCGCTCCTATTTCAGCTTGACATCCACCCTCAGCACCAGATATTGTTGCATTTTCTTTTATTAAATTTCCTATAAGTCCAGCTACTGCTAAAGCTCTTAATGCTGTAGTTTCATCTAATTCATACTCTTCTATTAGAGCTCTTAATAATCCTGGAATAACTCCAGCTGCTCCACATGTAGGAGCTGTTACTATTGTCCCTGCACTACTATTTTCTTCTGATACAGCTAGTGCATAAGCAAATATCTTTTTAGTTATTACTAGATAGTTTCTCTTTTTATCTATCTTATCATAGATTTCTTTTGCTTTTCTTGGGTATCTTAATTTTCCAGGAAGTACTCCATCTTTTCTAATACCTCTATCTACAGCTGCATTCATTGTATCTAGTATATCTTTTAAATGAGCCCAAATACTTGGTCCTTCACAATACTCTACATATTCCCAAAGCTCTTTATTATTCTCTTTACACCATGCCATAATATCATCCATCTTAGTTAAATTATAGCATTGTCCAGCTCCACTTCTCTTATCTGTAAGCTCTTTTATTGTTCCTCCACCAACAGAGAATACCAACCATTCCTTCATAACTTTTCCATCTTTATCTAAAGCTATAAATTTCATTCCATTAGTATGATATTCATGAATATACTCTGGCATCCATACTATCTCTGTTTTTGTAGGTTTTAAAGTTTCTTCAATTATCCAATCTGTTAAATGTCCCTTACCAGTAGCTGCTAAACTTCCATAAAGCTCAACTATATATAAATTAGCTCCTTCTGTTTCAGCCTTGAATTTCTTAGCTGCTCTTTCTGGTCCCATAGTATGAGAACTAGAAGGTCCACATCCTATTTTAAATAATTCTTTTAAGCTATCCATTAGTTCTTACCTCTTATCTCTTCTACTGTTTTTATTTTATAATTTTTAAATATTATTGATCCTAAGAATCCAGCAAATATTCCAGATGCAGCACACATTAAGGCTACTTTTGTAACTGTTATTGCATCATTAAATCCATACATTACCATTAATCCTGCTATTGGTGTAGCTGTTCCTGTTGCATTATTTACAAGACCATAAAGTGCTACTACAACTCCTGCTAATGCTCCACCTATAAAGTTTGTTATATATACTGGTACAGGATTAGCAGATATTAAGTCAGCTTGTGTTAATGGTTCTATTGCAACTGCTATTGTTGTTTTTCTATCTCCAAATCCCATTCTATGGAAAAATACTCCATTCATAAATGAAGAACCCATTACTGAAAGCGCTCCAATTGCCATAGGAACTCCTGTTAATCCCATCATTGCTGTAAGTGCCATTGATGATAATGGTGCTGTTGCAACAACTGTTATTACTCCTCCTAATATTATTCCCATTAATATTGGGCTTGAATGAGAAGCTGATTCAAGAATTCCACCTATATTTAATAGAGTAGAATTTACTATTGGATTAGATGCTGATGCTATTAATCTTGCTAATGGCGAAATAAAACAAATTACAAAAATTAAATCTAATCCTTGAGGAACTTTTTGCTCTACTTTTGGAATAACAAAAGATAAAATATATCCAGCTAAGAAACCAGGTAATATTCCAAATCCTGCTACTGATACTCCTACTAATACTGCATATGTTGGATTTACTCCTAAAGCTATAGGTACTAATATTGCTGAAGCAACTCCTCCCATTGAACCAGCAGCTTTTCCTACTTCTCCTAAGAAAGGTATTCCAAATAAATCTCCTCCAACGTATAATTGGAAAGCTTCTACTAAGAAACTTGCTGTTGCTGCTCCTGCTAATGCTCCCATTGCTTTCATACCCTTTGGAGCTTTCATACTAAATAGTGAAAATCCTCCTAAAACTACAAATAATAAAACTACTCCTTTAATTACGTCCATTTTTTCTCCTTTTTTGTTTAATTATACTTAATTAAAATTTAATTTTAATTAACAATATATTACGTTCTTTTTACGTATATTATTGTTATTTTAAATACATCAAAAAGTATAACATAACAAATAAAATATTTCAAGAATTTTTTTCACTAAAATGAAATATCATCTACAGAAATATTGAATTTTTCTGTTCTCTACTCTTTTAATTTTATTATATTATTTTTTAATTTTATTATGTTATTAACTATTTTATTATTTTTTTCATTATACTATATTTATACTTTTTTGAAATTTTTAATTTTTTTTAACTAAACTTAATTTTTTTGTTATTTATATTTTTTATATTTTATTGAATTTACATTAATTAATCTTTATGGTATAATCATATCAATTAAACTTTTTATGGAGGAACAGCAATTAATGAAACTAGGGGAAAAAATTAAAACTATTAGAAAAAACAAGGATTATACATTAAAACAACTATCTGAAATTACTGGTCTTTCAATCGGATTTTTAAGTAATATTGAACGTGACTTAAATAGCCCTTCAATAAATAACCTTCAGCAAATATGTTCAGCTTTAGGAATTAATCTTATGGAAATTTTGGATGAAGAAATTGCTAGTAACCCTGTTACAAGAGCTGCAGAAAGAGAAGAAATATTAAAAAATGTTGAAACTAATACAAAAGTTGAAAGTCTTTTAAATAGAAAAGCAAGTTTAAATGGAATTGCAATAACTATTGAAGAAGAAAGTTCTTTTAGCGATATGTCATGGGGTCATGGATATGACGAAATTGGAATAGTTGTCAAAGGTGAATTAGAAATTGAATTAGAAAAAACCCTTTATCATCTCTATGAAGGAGACTCTATATTTATAAAACAAAACACTCCACATAGATATAGAAATCCAGGTTTTACTTCATCACTAGTATATTGGGTTTCTAGTAAAAAGTAGTTGGTTTTATGAAAATAATAATACTTATAGAAAATGATTTAAGTTGTGATCCAAACTTAGTTAATGAGTTTGGATTTTCTGTTTTTATCCAAGATGAAGATACTTCTCTCATATTTGATACTGGTCAAAGTGGAATATTTATTAAAAATATTGAAAAACTAAAATTAGATACTAAAAATATTCATACTATAGTACTTAGTCATAATCATTACGATCATGTAGGTGGACTTAAAAATTATATTGAAAAATTTGGAAATAATTTTACTCTTTACTTAAATAAAAATTTTTTTGATAAAAGATTTAGTTTTTCAGAACTTTACTCTCGAATCTTAGGAGCTAATTTTTTCCAAGATTACATACTAGATAAAAAAATTAATTTATCTTTTATTAATGAACATATACATATTTTATCTAAAAATATTACAGCTTTTACAAATTTTGAAAGATTAAACGATTTTGAAGAGATTAATCTTTCTTATTACAAGAAAAAAAATTCTACGTTTATTCTTGATAGTATGAGTGATGAAATTGTATTAGGTTTAGATACAAAATTGGGATTTTTTATTCTTTGTGGTTGCTCACATATTGGAATAGTTAACATTATCAAAAATATTAAAAAATGGACTAATAAAAAAATCGTTGGAATTATTGGGGGCTTACACCTCAGTAAAAGTAATTCTGAAAGAATTTTAAAAACAATTAATTATCTGAAAAAAGAGGATATAAAATATCTTGCTTTGTCTCATTGTACTGGAAAAAATATTATAAAAATTTTTAAAGATTCTGGATTTAATATTCTTCCTACTAATACTGGAAATGTATTAGAATTTTAACATAAAAAGAGAACTATATTGTTCTCTTTTTATGTATATAAACAGTAATAATCTTAATTTTCCTCTTCTTCTTTCATAACTCTTTCAATATAATCCTTTATTGCTCCAATATAAATTGCCCTTGTCTTAGCCTTCATTGCTAATAAGAAATTAATATCAACGCCCATTTCTTTTGAGCAAAGTTCCAATGCTTTCTCTTCTATTTTTAATTTTTCATATTCATCAAAACTTTCAAACTCTTCTATCATATCTCTAGGAATATTTGTTTCTTCAACTAAATCTTTTATATTATTTAAAACTGGCTTTTTAACTGTTCTTCTTGCTTGATTAATCAATTTTTTGCTCTTTAATCCCTTTTCTTTTACAACATTACTAAAAAGAGTTAAATTTTGTTTATTATTTTCTTTATCTGTAATAGAAAGATTCTTTATAATTCCGTTAATATACTGCACTAAAGTTGTTTTAACATTAGTTGTCAAATTTTTATAGAGTATATTTAAAATTTCCTTTGTTCTTTCTTCTCCCTCTTCTCTATAAATCTTCTTAATTTTGGTATCTGTTCTTTTATCCCAAGCTCTCATTACATATATATTTCTCTTAGCTTTCTTTATTCTTTCTAAAATTTCATCTGAAAACTCAATATTATCCTTACTTTCTTTAATTTTTATCTCTTTTTTAGGAGTTTTTTCTTTAATATTTTTATCTTTAACATTGTCTGCTATAACTTCAATTATTTCTGCATCTTCAATATCAATATTTCTATCTTTTTTATATCCAATTGAAGCTCTTTCAGCTTTATTTTCTATAAAAGTAGATACATGGCAATCTCCATCTTTTTCCTTATTGAAAATATAATCTAAATAATAAGTATCTTCACTTTTAACATACTCAGCTTTATAACTTAAAATATATTCTAATTCTACTAATACATCAAAAGCTTTTTCTACTCTTTTTAATACTTGTTTTAATCTACATAGAACATACTGTTTTACTTCTCCGTTTTTATTAGCTCTTTCTGTTATTTGCTCTGTTTTAAGAGGAATAACAGCTGCTAATGTTCTTAAATTTATTCTATCTCTATCTTTATCATATCTTATTTTGCTGATATATTTATATATTCTTCCAGCTATTGGATCTTTTGTTAAAATCTCTAAAAGTGAACGTGAATTATACTTAATATATCTCTTATCTTTTATTTTTTGTCTTATATTTTTATTTAATGTAACTCTATAGAATTTTTTTCTACCCTTCTCTAACTTTTGATATGTCAATAATTTAAACTCTTCATCTTCAAATTTATAATTCCCAAGTTTTGTATGATTAGATACTACAAATTGATACTCTGTATTTTTTAAATTTTTTAAAGCTTGTTCAACTTTAGTATAATAAGTTCTATTCATTTTATTTCCTAAAAAGTTAACAATAAAATCTGAAATTTCAAACTCTATATAATCATCTGTATTATTCAATTCTTTTTTCAACTCATACATTGAAATTAAATAAGTATATATTTTTTCTTCAAATATAGAAGGTTGAAATACTTTATCATTGTTATCTTTAGCTATTAGGGTACAAGACATTGTTACCCCTAAATCCTCAAAAGAATATTGAAAATTTACTCTTTTATTTTGCTTTTGAGGAGTAAAAAAAGGAAATACAATCATCTCAACAGGAATATTAATAATGTTATCCTTTAAATTTAAAAAATTTCCTGTTTCTTTTATTACAACTTCTTTTACTTCTATATCTGGAACTTGATTTAATTTTATTTCTACTTTTTTAATATCTTCAAGTAAAGAACCACTTTTAACAATATTAAAACTATCTAATTCGTCTTGATTCTCTAAGTTTCCTTTTTTCATAAAAGCTCCTTTATAATTTAACAATATCAATGTATATAATGAATAATATACCATTTTTTATGTATATTGACAATAATATTTTTTATTTTTTTTAACTTTCATTATTTCTATATTTTTACTTACTTCTTAAATTTATAATAGCTATGAATGCTTTAAATTTCCTATATTTTTCTATTGTATATGAACATTAATAACTTTATATTTAATATTTTTTATAAAAAATTAGGAAAACTCTAGTTTTAAATTGTCTATAAACAATAATATTTTTACATAAACTAGAAAAAATATTCTTTAAATATTTGCTTATAAACAATAATATTATTTTGAATATTAAAATCCTTATTTTATGCAGAGTTATAAAATTATTATTTTTCTAATACTTGAAAAAATAATAATTCTCCCATTGTCTATTATCAATAATAAAATTATATTATCATAAATACTGATTTTTTCAAAGATAATAAATATTTCTTCGAAACAATATTCGATAAATACATAACTCTTTTAGTGTATAGTATCAATAATAAATTTAATTAAATAATTATTCATAAAGTTTGATTTTTCAATGTTAAATAAAATTTTAATTTTTAACTTAGTCTATACATAATACAAAAAACAATATACAAAAAACTACTTAATTTTATTTTAAAGGTTTGTTTTATTTTTTTTAATATAAATATTCTTTATGTCTTATTCTAGAAATTTATAATAAATACTTGACAAAATCATAAAAATAATATAAAATCTTTATCTGAAATATAGAATTTTTTCGGAGGTGAAATAGATGAAAAGAACATACCAACCAAATAAAGCTAAAAGAAAGAAAGATCACGGGTTCAGAGCAAGAATGGCTACTAAAAACGGTAGAAAAGTATTAAAAAGAAGAAGAGCTAGAGGTAGAAAAGTATTATCAGCATAGAACCCGGTGTTTAATATCACCGGGTTTTTACAAGAACCTTTTATCAGAAAATAAAGCATTATTTTAGGAGAACAATAATCATGAATAATTTAAAGAAAAATGGAGAGTTTCAAATAATCTACAATTCGGGAAGAAAAAGTTTTGGTTATTACTCTCTTATTTTTTTTAAGAAGAATGATAATAATTTGAAAAGATGTGGGTTTGTTGTAAGTAAAAAAACTGGAAATGCCGTTTGTAGAAATAGATTAAAAAGACTATTTAGAGAATATTATCGTCAAAATGAAGAATCATTAAAAGATGGGTATGATATTATTTTTGTAGCAAAAAAAACAGCTGGAGAAAAATTTAAATTTTTAAAATTTGGAGATATAAAAAAAGACTTAGATAAAACTCTAAAAAATGTAAAGTTATTTAAATAGGAAATTAAATATGAAAAAAATTATACTTTTATTAATAAAACTTTATCAAAAGTATATATCTATATTTTTAGGAAAAAATTGTCGATTTTATCCTACATGTTCAGCTTATACTTATGAAGCAATAGAAAAATTTGGGATAATAAAAGGGATTTTTTTAGGAATAAAAAGAATAATTAAATGCCACCCTTTTCATCCTGGAGGATATGATCCAGTACCAGAAAAAAGAGATAAAAATTAGGAGGATTAATGAGTTATATTTATGGTTTATTGAAAGGAGCTATTTCAGCTCTATTACATTTAATGTATAGTTTAACAGGAAATTTTGGAGTAGCTATTATACTTGCAACTATTGTTATTAAAATTATTTTACTTCCATTGACCTTAAAACAAGATAAATCTATGAAAAGTATGAAAGTACTACAACCAGAAATAGAAAAAATTAAGCAACAATATCAAAATGACCCTAAAATGATGAATCAAAAAACTATGGAGTTATATCAAAAACATAAAGTTAATCCAATGGGAGGATGTTTACCTCTTTTAATACAGCTTCCTATATTATGGGCATTATTTGGTGTTTTAAGAGACCCTGTAACAGTACCTCAAGATTCAACATTTTTGTGGATGCAACTTGTTAATCCAGACCCTTATTATATATTACCAATACTAAATGGAGTAGTATCATTTTTACAACAAAAAGTGATGGGATCTTCTGATAATCCTCAAATGAAAAATATGATGTATATGTTTCCTTTAATGATGGTATTTATATCATATAAAATGCCAGCAGGATTACAAATATATTGGTTAGCATCAAGTGTTGCAGCAGTAGTTCAACAATACTTGATTATGAAAAAAGGAGAATAAACTATTATGAAAAATGTTATAGAAATTAAAGCTATGAGTCAGGAGCAAGCTATAACAAGAGCGTTAAAAATCATGGAAGCAACTCCTGAGCAAGTAGTTAACGTTATAGAGAAACAAAAAAGTAAATCTTTTTTAGGAATTTTTAATAGGGAAGGAGTTTATGAAATAGAGATAGATAAAACTCCTAAAGAGAAAAAAGAAAGTAAAATTGAAAAAATCAAAGATATAGAAGTAACTGAAAAGAAAAAAGAACATGTTAAAGAACAAACTATTGATATTAAAGAAGTAAAAAAAGATAAAAAGGACATATCTGAAACTATTCAAAAGAAAGCTGAAGAACTCTTAGAAAATATTGGTTTAGTGCTAAAAGTTGAAGTAGATAGATTAAGTGATAGAAATTATCTTGTTAATTTATATGGAGAAGATAATGGAATTATCATAGGTAAAAAAGGAAAAACTTTAAATAGTTTTGAATATCTTTTAAATTCAATAACGAAAGATTATAGAATTGAAGTAGATGTAGAGGGATTTAAAGCTAAAAGAACTGAAACACTAAGAGAGTTAGGAAAAAAAATGGCAGAGAAAGCTTTAAAATCTGGAAAACCAGTTAGACTAAATCCTATGCCACCAAGAGAAAGAAAGATAATACATGAGGTTGTAAATAAGTATCAAGAGTTAGATACTTACAGTGAGGGAAGAGATCCTAAGAGATATATTGTTATTAAGAGAAAAAAATAGGGAGGCAATCATGCTTTTTGATACTATAGCGGCTATTTCAACTCCTCGTGGAGAGGGGGGAATTGGTATTGTAAGAATTTCAGGAAGCGATGCTTTTACAATTCTTAAAAAAATTTTTAAACCAAAGTCTGGTAAAAAAATAGAGGAATTGAGAAATTTTAGTATAAACTATGGACATATTTATGATGGAGAGCAACTGATTGATGAAGTAATGGTATCTATTATGAAAGCTCCACATACTTATACAAAAGAGAATATTGTAGAGATAAATTGCCATGGTGGATTTGTAATAACTGAAAAACTTCTTGAAACAGTTTTAAAATATGGAGCAAGACATGCTGAAATTGGAGAGTTTACAAGAAGAGCTTTTTTAAATGGAAGAATTGATTTAACTCAAGCTGAAGCTATAATAGATATAATTCATGGAAAAACAGAAAAATCAGTATCTTTATCATTAAACCAACTTAGAGGGGATTTAAAAGAGCAGATAGAACATCTTAAAAAATTAATTTTAGATGTTGCTGCACATATTAATGTTGTTCTTGATTACCCAGAAGAAGGAATAGATGACCCATTACCAGAGAATCTAGTAGGAAACCTTCAAGAGGTAGTTGATACAACAGATAGATTAATTAAGTCTTATGATAAAGGGAAGATGATTAAAGAGGGAATTAAGACTGCCATAGTAGGAAAACCTAATGTTGGTAAGTCAAGCCTTTTAAATTCAGTTTTACGTGAGGAGAGAGCTATTGTAACTCATATTCCTGGAACAACTAGAGATGTGATAGAAGAGGTTGTAAATTTAAAAGGAATACCATTGATTTTAGTAGATACTGCTGGAATTAGAAAAACTGATGACATTGTAGAAAATATAGGTGTAGAAAAATCTAAAAAAATGATAGAGAATGCTGACCTCATATTATTTGTAATAGATGGTTCAAGAGAGCTAGAAGAGGAAGATATAAAAATCCATGAAAGTATAAATTCTGAAAAAGTAATTGGTATCTTAAATAAGATAGATATGGAAAGAAAGGTAGATTTATCAAAACTAACTAAGATAAAGAATTGGATAGAGATTTCAGCTATGAAAAATATAGGTATTGATGAAATGGAAGATAAAATCTATCATCATATAGTAGATGGAAATGTTGAAGATAGTTCTCAAAAGATAACAATTACAAATGTTAGACATAAATCTGCTTTAGAGAAAACGAAACAGTATGTAGAAAATATTTTTGATACTATACATGCTGGATTACCAATGGATTTAATGGCTGTTGATATAAAAGGAGCTTTAGATTCCCTTTCAGAAGTAACTGGAGAGATTTCTAGCGAAGATTTATTAGACCATATTTTTAGCAATTTCTGTGTTGGAAAATAAAAAATGAGGATGCTCAAATTTGAGTAATCCTCTTTCTTAATTTATGGAGTTAGGAGGAGAAGATGAAAAAAATTTATGATGTAATAGTTGTTGGAGGAGGTCATGCTGGAGTAGAAGCAGCACTTGCTTCAGCTAGACTTGGAAAAGATACAGCTATATTTACACTTTACTTAGATACAATTGCAATGATGTCATGTAACCCTTCAATAGGGGGTCCTGGAAAAAGTAATCTTGTGGCAGAGATGGACATCTTAGGTGGAGAGATGGGAAAACATACAGATGAGTTTAATCTTCAATTGAAACATCTAAATGAGAGTAAAGGACCAGCAGCTAGAATAACAAGAGGACAAGCTGATAAATATCTTTATAGAACAGAGATGAGAAAAAAACTTGAGCATACAGATAATCTTCATATGATTCAAGATTGTGTAGAACAAATTATAGTAGATGATGGAGAGATAAAAGGAGTTAGAACAAGACTTGGAATCTCTTATTTTGCTAAAGCTGTTATACTTTGTACTGGAACTTTCTTAAAAGGAAAGATAGTTATAGGAGATGTAATTTATTCTGCTGGAAGACAGGGAGAGCAATCAGCTGAGAAGCTTTCAGACTCTCTTAGAGACCATGGAATCCATATAGAGAGATATCAGACAGCTACACCTCCAAGACTTGATAGAAGAAGTATAGATTTCTCTAAAATGGAGGAATTAAAGGGAGAGGAACACCCTAGATACTTCTCAATTTTTACTAATAAAGAGAGAAACAATGTAGTTCCTACATGGCTTACACACACAACTGAAAAAACAATTGAAGTGGCTAAAGAGATGTTAAAATACTCTCCAATAGTAAGTGGAATAATAGAGACTCATGGACCTAGACACTGTCCGTCACTAGATAGAAAAGTACTTAATTTCCCAGATAAAACAAACCATCAAATATTTTTGGAGTTAGAATCTGCTGATTCTGAAGAAATCTATGTAAATGGTTTAACTACAGCTATGCCACCATTTGCTCAAGAAGCTATGATGAGAACTATAGCTGGACTTGAAAATGCTAAAATAATGAGACATGGTTATGCTGTAGAGTATGATTATGCTCCAGCTTCTCAATTATATCCAAGTTTAGAAAGTAAAAAAATAGCTGGGCTATTTTTTGCTGGGCAGATAAATGGAACATCTGGTTATGAAGAGGCAGCTTGTCAAGGATTTATGGCTGGGGTAAATGCTGCTAGAAAATTAGATGGAAAAGAACCTGTTATCATAGATAGAAGTGAGGGATATATAGGAGTTCTTATTGATGATATTATACATAAGAAAACTCCAGAACCATATAGAGTATTACCATCTCGTTCAGAGTATAGACTTACTTTAAGATTTGATAATGCCTTTATGAGATTGTATGAAAAGGCAAAGGAAATAGGACTTTTATCTAAAGAAAAATTAGAGTATTTAGAGAATGCTATTAATATTGTAAATAGTGAGATAGAGAGACTTAGAGAGATAAGTGTACCTATGGTTAAAGCTAATGAACTTTTAGAAAAATTAGGTTCTAATCAAAAATTTGCTAAGGGAATAAAGATAGGAGAACTTTTAAAGGTTAAAGAGGTAACTTATGATAGTCTAAAAGATGTTACTGAGATTGGAGATTATCCAGAATTTATTAAAAATCAGATAGAAACTATTATAAAATATGACATCTTTATTCAAAGAGAGAATGAGCAAATAGAGAAGTTTAAAAGATTAGAAGAGATGAGAATACCTAAAGATTTTGATTTTTCTACAGTAAAAGGAATCTCTAATATTGCTAGAAGTGGATTAGAAGAGATAAGACCACTATCTATAGGAGAGGCTTCAAGAATAAGTGGAGTTACAGGAAATGATATAGCTCTATTGATAGGATATTTAAAATAATATGTATATAGACAAAAATAAAATAAGCTCAGATTGACTTTTATTTTAAAGCAAGGTATAATCTAAGGAAATTACGAGAATAAAATTATAGAAGGAAATTAAAATGAATAATGTAAAAATAGATGAACTAAAGAGAAAAATGTGCTCTATATAATTGTCAAGATGAAACATTGTATGGAGCTAAAACTGAAAGTATAAAACTTTCCTATTTCATCAAAAATAGTATTGAAAAGATATATTTGAGTATATCAATTTTGTGATGTCTATTTTTGAAGAAAGATTTAAAATTAAAGGCTACAGCAATGTTTTGTTGTGGCTTTTATTTTGCTTAAAAATTAAGAATAGGAAGGTAATAGATTATGAAAAATTGGAAAAAAGTAGCAAAGAAATTTATAGTAGCACAATCAATTTCTTTATTTGGCTCATCAATAGTTCAGTATGGAATTATATGGTATTTGACATTGGAAACAGGTTCAGCTAAAATTCTAACATTAACAACATTGTGTGGTTTTTTACCACAAATGTTAATATCATTTTTTCAGGAACTTTGATAGATAAATATAATAGAAAATCTATTTTAATAGTTTCAGATAGTATTATAGCAATTTCTACATTTCTTTTAGCAATCTCATTTTTTCTAGGAGAAAGAAATTATAATCTATTGTTTGTAGTATTAATAATTCGTTCATTTGGAACTGGAGTACAGACTCCAACTGTAAATACTATAATTCCTCAAATTGTACCTGAGGAAAAATTATTTAGAGTGAATGGAATATATAGCACTATTTCTTCAGTTATAAATTTTTTATCTCCAGTTATAAGTGGAATAGTATTGAGTTTAAGCACAATAGAGTTTACTTTAATGATAGATATTATTACAGCAATTATTGGAATTTTAATAACAATAACATTGAATTTAAAACTTTTTTCTAGAGAAGCTAAGAATAAAAAGAATGATTTTTTTATAGAGTTAAAGTTTGGAATAATGTATATAATCAAAAATAAAAGTTTAAAATACCTTTTTTTATATCAGTTTATAATACTGTTTTTAATAAGTCCATCAGCATTTTTAAATCCATTATTAGTGAATAGGACCTTTGGAATGGAGGTTTGGAGGTTTAGTTTTACTGAGATGACATATAGTTTTGGAATGATATTGGGAGGAATTTTTATAACTAAATTAAAAAAAGATTTAGGATTGAAAATAACACTTTTATCTGGAATAATGTATGGTTTATTTATGGTAGGATTAGGAAGTATGAGATATTTTATTTTGTATCTATTGATTAATACTATGATGGGCTTTACTTCTCCATGTTATTCAACACCAATTATAACAACTATTCAAAGGAGAGTAGATAATAGTATTCAGGGAAGAGTTTTTAGTTTTTTACAAATAGTAAATACTTGTTCTTTGCCATTGGGAATGAGTTTTTTCGGTCCAATAGCTGATATTATAAGAATCCAAGATATATTTGTAATTTCAGGAATATTAGTTATAATTTTATCACTTGTATTTCATATAAAAAATATTTTAAAAATAGAGAGTTAAGGAGAGGATATGAGTATATTAGATGTAAAAAATGTCAGCCATGGTTTTGGTTCTAGAGTAATATTAGAAGATGCTTCTTTTAGACTTTTAAAAGGAGAACATATAGGACTTGTAGGAGCTAATGGAGAGGGAAAAACAACATTTTTAAATATAATTACTGGGAATCTTATGCCAGATGAGGGAACAGTTACTTGGTGTAATCATATTACTACTGGCTATTTAGACCAATATAGTACTTTAGAAAAAGGAAAAACTATTAGAGATATTTTAAAGTCAGCTTTTAATCATATGTTTGAATTAGAACAAGAGATGATGGGATTATATGAAAAAATGGGAGATTGTACTCCTGAAGAGATGGATGCTCTTATGGAAGAGGTAGGAGAGATTCAAAGTATCTTAGACAGTGGAGATTTTTACTCTTTAGATTCTAAAATAGAAGAGTATGCTAAAGGACTTGGGCTTATGGATATAGGTCTTGAAAGAGATGTATCAGAACTTTCTGGAGGACAGAGAGCTAAGATATTACTAGCTAAAGTTTTATTAGAAAATCCAATGATATTAATATTAGATGAGCCTACAAACTTTTTAGATGAAAATCATATAAAGTGGCTAAAGAACTTCTTACAAAATTATGAGAATGCTTTTATATTAGTATCACATGATATTCCATTTTTAAACTCTGTTGTAAATGTTATTTATCATGTGGAGAATGCTGTATTGACTCGTTATACTGGAGATTACTATCAATTTAGAGAGATGTATGAATTAAAGAAAAGACAATTAGAGCAAGCATATAAAAAACAACAGAAAGAGATAGAGCATCTAAAAGATTTTATAGCTCGTAATAAAGCTAGAGTTGCTACTACAAACCTTGCTAAAGATAGGCAAAGAAAACTGGATAGAATGGAGATTATAGAAATAGCTAAGGAAAAACCAAAACCAACTTTTGGATTTAGTTCAGCTAGAACTCCAAGTAGAGAAGTTATAACAGTAAAAGATTTAGTTATTGGATATAATGACCCTCTTACAAAACCTCTTAACTTTACTATTGAAAGAAATCAAAAAATAGCTATTAAAGGTGTAAATGGACTTGGAAAATCTACTCTATTAAAAACTTTATTAGGAAAGATAAAACCTATATCTGGAGAAATAGAACATGGACAATTTTTAGAAATTGGATATTTTGAACAAGAGGAAAAAGCAGGAAATACTACTACAGCTTTAGATGAGATATGGAATGAGTTTCCAAGTATGACTAATGCTGAAGTAAGAGCTGCTCTTGCTAAATGTGGTTTAACTACTAATCATATAACAAGTCAGATGCAAGTATTATCTGGAGGAGAAAATGCTAAGGTACGTCTATGTAAACTTATGCTTAGAGAGATTAATTTGCTTGTTTTAGACGAACCAACTAATCACTTGGATATAGATGCCAAAGAAGAGCTAAAAAGAGCTTTAAAAGAGTTTAAAGGAACAATAGTATTAGTTAGTCACGAGCCAGATTTTTATATGGATGTAGTAACAGAAGTTTGGAATGTAGAAGATTGGACAACAAAAATAGTATAATTATTACTGCCCGTATACAAATTTAAATAAAAATAATAAAAGAGAAAACTATAGAGATAAATTTTATCAAGTTTAAAATATAGTTTTCTCTTTTTATTTCAAGTAATAATATTTATTATTTACTCTAAAGCTACTAGCTTAGATGAAACAATATATTTGACAGTTTTTAGATTGACTAATATCTCTTCTATTGGTGTTTTAGTATCAGAAATATCCATTGAAATGATGATTGATGCAACTTCATTGATGGGAATATTTTGATTAATAGTAATAATATTACATTCAACAGAGTATAAAAAATTTAAAATTTCAGAAAGAGCTCCTTTTTTATCTTCAAGCATTATTGAAATAAGTGCTTTTCTTCCAATATTACTATCTGAAGGAGAAAAAACAAAATCTTTATATTTATAATATGTACTTCTACTTATTCCAACTTCCTTAACAGCTTCACTAACATTTTGAAATTTCCCATCTCTTAGAAGAGTTCTAGCTTCAATAACTTTTTCAAAATAATCTGGTAAGATAGCTTTATCAACAATTAGATACTTTCCCTTCATAAAAGACCTCCTATAAACTTTTATAATCAGAGTATAGCTTTAAAATAATATTTTGTCCATATTAAAAATAAAAAAAACTTGCATAAAATAAAATATTATGATATATTGTCTTTTATACAAAAACACGTGTTTCTAAAATAAAGACAAAGGAGAGAATTACAATGAAAGAAATATACATAAAATGGCATAAAATAAGTCTTATTAAAAGAATAATTTTGGGAATTTTTATGGGAATATTGTTGGTTTTAGTAGCTCCAGAAAAAGCTAGTGGAATTGTTATATTAGGAGATTTATTTGTTGGTGCACTTAAGGCAATAGCTCCTATACTTGTTTTTTTCTTAGTTATGGTAGCAGTATTACAGCATAAAAAAGGTCAGAAGTCTAATATGAAATCAATAGTAGTTTTATATCTTTTAGGAACTTTTTTAGCAGCTGTAGTAGCAGTAGTTGGAAGTTTTATTTTTCCTGTTGAGTTAATTTTAAAAGCTACTGAAGGTTCAATTGCTCCTCCTGAAAATATATATGGAGTTTTAAAAGGACTTCTTATGAATCTAGTAGATAATCCTATGAATGCATTACTTAAGGGAAATTATATAGGAATTCTATTTTGGAGTATACTTTTTGGAGGCTTTTTAAGAGATGGAAAAGAGAGTACAAAACAAGCTTTGATTGATATATCTGAGGTAATTTTAAAAACAGTAAAAACTGTTATTGAGTTTGCACCTTTTGGGATAATGGGACTTATATTTAATTCTATGAAAACAAGTGGAATTACTAGTTTATTTGCTTATGGGAAATTAATTATTTTATTACTTGGATGTATGACTTTTGTAACTTTTATTTTAAATCCTTTAATAGCTTGGATTATGATTAGACAAAATCCATTTCCATTGGTGTTTAAATGTTTAAAATATAGTGGAGTAACAGCTTTCTTTACAAGAAGTTCTGCAGCTAATATTCCTGTTAATATGAATTTATGTGAAGAATTAGGATTAGATAAAGATATGTATTCAGTATCAATTCCTTTAGGAGCAACTATAAATATGGCTGGAGCAGCTATTACAATATCTGTGTTTACTTTAAGTGCAGCTCATACTTTAGGAATTGAAGTAGATATATTTTCAGCTATACTTTTAAGTGTTCTTTCAGCTATTAGTGCTTGTGGTGCTTCAGGAGTAGCTGGAGGCTCTCTTTTACTAATTCCTTTAGCTTGTAGTTTATTTGGTATTCCTAATGATATCGCTATACAAGTTGTTGGAGTTGGATTTATAATTGGAGTTATTCAAGATTCTTGTGAAACAGCTTTAAATTCATCTACTGATGTATTATTTACAAGTATTGCTGAATATGCTAATTGGAGAAAAGAGGGCAAAACTATAATTTTTAATAAGTTAGAAAGTGTAAAATAGTAAAAAAGAGGAAAGTTATAATTTACTTTCCTCTTTTAATTGCAATTATTTAGCTAAATCTTTTTTAAAAATTCCATTTAACATAAGTGCCAAAGCTCCATCTCCAACTACGTTACAAGCAGTTCCAAAGCTATCTTGTAAAGCAAAAATTGTAAGCATCAAAGCAACTCCACTGTCGTCAAATCCTAATACAGATATAATGATTCCAAGTGAAGCCATTACTGTTCCTCCGGGAACTCCAGGTGCTCCAACAGCAAATATTCCTAATAAAATTATAAATAGTACCATAGTTCCTAAAGCTGGTAATTGTCCATATAGAACTTGTGATACAGTCATAACAAAGAATACCTCAGTTAATACTGAACCACAAAGGTGAACTGTTGATCCTAAAGGAATAGCAAAGTTTGCTATATCATCATCTAAAACTTGTGATTTTTTAGCACAACTTAATGCAACTGGTAATGTAGCTGCTGATGACATAGTTCCTACAGCTGTTAAATAAGCTGGTCCATAGAATTTTAATAAACTGAATGGATTTTTTCCTGATACAGCTCCACCTATAGAGTATAGAACAGTTAACCAAATAAAATGCCCTATTAAAACTATAACTACAACTTTTAAGAATACAGGTAGTTGTTTTGTAATTCTACCTTCATAAGCTAATGTAGCAAATGTAGAAGCTATAAAGAATGGTAATATAGGAATAATAATAGCATATACAAGTTTTAACATGATATTATTAAATTCATCTAATAATCTTTCAAAGTTCTCAGATTTTGTCCAAACTACAGCAAGTCCTAAGAAAAGAGCTAATACAAGAGCTGACATAACAGAGAATACTGGTGGTATTTCTACTTTAAATATCATTTCAGGTAATTCTCTTAAACCTTCAACTGTAGATACAATGTTTAATTTAGGAATTAAAGTATAACCAGCAATCATAGAGAAAAATGCTGCTCCAACAGATGAAGTATATGCAAGTAATAACATTACTCCTAACATTTTACTAGCATTAGATTTCATCTTAGTTATAGCTGGTGCTATAAATCCTAAAATAATTAATGGTACAGTAAAGTTAATTAACTGTCCTAATACAAATTTGATAGATTGGATTACTCCAATTACAGATTCGTTACAGAATAAACCTATAACAAGACCTGCAATAACCCCTAGAATTAGCTTAATAATTAAGCTATCCTTCATTTTAGCCATAAAAATTCCTCCTTAAAATTAAATATAACATTAAAATTATTTAATGACTAGATAGATTCATATAAGTAATGCTATTAGATATTTTTAATCATTATATCTAGTATAACTTCGTCAGTTATTTTCATACCTTCTTGTCCTAATATTCCAACATGTTTTATAGTTTTTTCTACATCTTTTCCTACTATTCCTTCTCCAAATTCAAATTTTCTATCTTTTGAAGCTGCATAGTAAGCATCAAAAGCTGCAGATATTCCACTTGCTATTTTAGTAGCACATGAACTTTTTGCACCATCACAGATTACTCCTGACATAGTTCCTAGTGTAGTTTCAATAGCATATCCTATTTGTTTTAATGATAATCCAGATAGAAATGAGATAGCTCCAGCTACTCCAGCACTTGCACAGATAGCCCCACAGTAAGCTGATAATCTTCCTATATTTGATTTTATATGAATAGTTGTCATATGAGAGAAGAATAATCCTCTTATCATATCTTCTTTTGATAATCCTTTTTCTTGGCAGAATTTTATTACTGGTAATGAACAAGTCATTCCTTGGTTTCCACTTCCACTTGTTGTAACTACAGGTAGAGAACATCCATTCATTCTAGCATCACTTCCAGCACTTGCAAAGCTAGCCATTTTGTTTCTTAGGTCGTTTCCATAAACTCCCTCTTCCATTCCCTCTTTTATAGTTTTTCCAATAGCTATTCCATAAGTATTAGTTAATCCTTCATTAGCAATAGCAGAGTTATAATCTATAACTTTTTGGAAAGTTGCTTCGATTAGAGATAAATCTATTGTTTTAGCAAGATTATAAATTAATTCTACTGATAAGAATGTTCTATCAGTCATAACATCTCCTGAACAAACTTCATCACAAGAACATCCTTTAATCTCTACACCATTTTTTATAATTTTAGTTATATTAGTATGATAATGTTGAATTTCAACAGTAGCAGTATCGTTTCCATAAGTTCCTTCTAATCTGATGTATAGTTTGATATCTCCTTCATTTAAGAAAACATTAACTTTTTTATCCTCTATATATTTTTTTACTTCAGGAAGACGAGATTTATCAACATGTGCTATAACCATAAGCTCTTTAGAAGAATCTCCTAAGATAGCTCCCATAGCTGTAGAAGCTTCTATTCCTACCATTCCATCAGAGTTAGGTATTTTTACACTTTTAACATTTTTTACTATATTTCCTGAAAGATAAGCATCTATTTTTTCAGGTACATTTCCTAAAATATTTGTTAATTTAGCAGCAGCATAAGCAATAGCTATTGGTTCTGTACACCCTTCTGCAGGTACTAATTCTTCTTCTAAAATACTTAAAACTTTTTCTATTACTTCCACTTTAAACTCCTTTTATATTAAGGAAGAAGATATGATTCTTCTTCCTTAATTATTAAAATTTTTATTTTCTTTTATCTCTTATTCTTACCTCACAAATAGCATCTCCCTTAGCTATTGTTTTTCCTAATTCAAATTCAAAATTTTCATATTGGCTAATAATTCCTCTATCTCCATCCATAGCTATATCACAAAGTAATGCTATATCTTTCTCATCATTAGTTAATTTTTTCCAAGCACTTACTAATGGACAATATCCAAAATCTATTGCTAATTCTTTTCCATCATTTTTTACATCCATTTCAAATATATCTACAACATTAGGGTTTGCAAAAGCTTCTCCAAAAACTTTTAAATCATCAGTTTGAGCTTGAACAGTTTTTCCATGGAAACATCCACAATTAAAAATAGCTTTTCTTGCAAATTCCTCAACTTTTTCCTCTGGAATTCCTGCCTTTCTTGCCTCATTAATCATACAATAAAACCAAGTTGCTCTATGTTCTATTGCTCCTCTTAAATCTTTGATTTTTTCACTTACCTCTTTTTTTGGTTCATTTACTATTTTACTCATAACATTCTCCTCCTCAATTAAAATATTTTCTTTATTTATTATGTAGTTTACTAACTCTTCTATTTGATAGAACATTGTTACAGCTCCTGCATCAATATGTCCTACTCCTTTGTCTTCTCTATATCTTCCTCTACCTTTTTTAGCTGCCATATCTTTTGTAGCTAACATTCCTTTATATGCAGCTTCTTTTACTTTTATCAAATTCTTTATATCACTTTTTATATTTTCTTTCTCTCTTTTAAACTCTTCAACTGCTAAGTATAATGGGTCTACCATTGTTTTATCTCCATATTCTGTATTTCCTCTTTCCATCATTCCTAATAGTTGATAGTTCATTATAGAGTATAGAGCCTCTATATCTATGACTTCTATTTCCTCTAAATTTTTAGCAGCATTTATATATGAACTTCCATACAATACTCCAGATGACCCTCCTATTTTTGTCATCAGTATCATTCCAATATTTTTTAATAAATCCTTAATAGTTAGATTCTTTAGGTTCTCTTTTTTCTCTACCACTGCTTCAAGCCCCATATTAATATTTATCCAGTGGTCTCCATCTCCCAACTCTGAATCTAAATTTGTAACATACTCTTTAGAATTATTTATTTTTTTATATGCATTTTCAACATATTCTAAATAATCTATCGTTGTCATCTTCATATATTACCCTCTCCTTTTCATAGCTACTGTATCACATTTATCTTTTAACAAACTTTCTAATTCTGAATCTAGTTTTAATAAAGTAACAGAACATCCAAACATATCTAATGCTGTCATATAATTTCCAACTAGATTTTCTTTTACTGTTATTGATTTTTCTTTCAATAAATTTCTTACATCATTATTTAAAACATATAGTTCCATTAAAGGAGTAGAACCTAATCCATTTACTAATAGAGCAACTTCACTATTTGAATAATCATAATCTTCCATAATATGTTTTAATAATATCTTTGCTATCTCTTTAGAAGATACTAATTCTCCTCTATGGATTCCCTTTTCTCCATGAATTCCCATTCCTATTTCCATCATTTTCTCTTCTAATACAAAATTTTCTTTCTCTGCTGAAGGTAAAGTACATGATGATAAAGAAACCCCCATAGTTCTTATGTTATCTATTGTTTTTTGTGCTACTCTTTTTACCTCTTCTAAGCTTGCTCCTCTTTCTGCCATAGCTCCTGCTATTTTATGTACAAAAACTGTTCCAGCTATTCCTCTTCTACCATCTGAATGTTCAGAATCTTCAACTGCCACATCATCCTTTACAACTACAATCTCTACCTTTATTCCTTCCATCTCAGCTAGCTCTTTTGCCATGCTGAAATTCATAATATCTCCAGAATAATTTTTTATTATTAAAAGAACACCTTTCCCCGTGTCTGCTTCTTTTATTCCTTTTAATACTCTTATTGGATCTGGAGATGCAAAAACATTTCCAGCAACTGCTGCATCTAACATTCCTTCTCCTACATATCCAGCATGTGCTGGCTCATGTCCAGCTCCTCCTCCAGATACAACACCAACTTTACATTGTCCTACTTTTTTTCTTGCTATTACTTCTTCTTCTGAAAAATATTCTAATTTTTCATCTACATAACTTAATCCTTTTAACATTTCACTTACTATAAGTTTAGGATTATTCATAATCTTTCTCATTTTACTCCCCCTCTTTAAATCCTAAGTATGCTTCTTTCACTTTTGGATCATTTAATAATTTTATTGCTTCATCTTCTAAAGTTACCTTTCCATTTTCCAAAACATAAGCTCTGTTTGAAATTTTTAAAGCCATATTAGCATTTTGCTCTATCAAAAGAACTGTCATTCCCTGTTTATTTATCTCTTTTATCAATTCAAAAACCTCTAATACAATGTTAGGGGCTAACCCTAAAGAAGGTTCATCTAATAATAATAATTTTGGTCTTGTCATTAAAGCTCTTGCTATTGCTAGCATTTGTTGTTCTCCACCACTTAAAGTTCCAGCTTGTTGTTTCATTCTCTCTCTTAATCTAGGGAATAACTTATATACATAGCCAAAAGATTCTTGAATTTCACTTTTATCTACTCTAGTATATGCTCCTAGTTTTAAATTTTCTTCTACTGTTAAAGCTGGAAAAACTTCTCTTCCTTCTGGAGAAAGACTTATTCCTAATTTTACAATTTCATAAGCTGGTTTATTAATTACTTCTGTTCCATTAAATATGATTTTTCCATCTTTTTGATTAATTAATCCTGTAATAGCAGACAAAGTTGTAGTTTTCCCTGCTCCATTACTTCCTATTAATGATACTATCTCTCCCTCGTTAACTGTTAAAGATAAATTTTTAATTGCATGAATATGGTCATAATAGCAGTTTAGATTCTCTATTTTTAACATCATAACTCTCCTCCTAAATAAGCTGAAATTACTTTTGGATTTTTAGCTATCTCTTCTGGTTTTCCATCTGCTATACGTTTTCCATAATCAATTACATAAATTCTATCTGAGATGTTCATTACAACACTCATATCATGTTCTATCATAATTATAGTAAATCCATCTTCTTTTAATTTTTTTATAAACTGCAATAGTTCTTGAGATTCTTGTGGATTCATTCCAGCTGCTGGCTCATCTAATAAAATTATTTTAGCTCCTGTTGCTATAGCTCTTGCTATTTCTAATTTTCTTTGATCTCCATATGGTAAGTTGCTTGCATACTCATGTAACTTTTCATACATCCCTATATCTTTTAAAATTCTTATTGCTTCTTCTTGACATCTTCTCTCTTCAGCTTTGTACTTTTTTGTTCTGAAGAGAGAATTAAAAAAATTATACTTAGTTTCAATATTCATACCTACTAATACATTTTCTATCACTCTCATATTTTTAAATAATCTTATATTTTGAAATGTCCTAGAAATACCACTTTTTAAAATTTCTTGTGGTGTTTTGCCACTTATAATATTTCCTTCTAACTTTATTATTCCCTCTGTTAAATCATAAATACCTGTTAATAAATTAAAAATTGTAGTTTTCCCTGCTCCATTTGGTCCTATTATACTTACTATTTCTCCTTTTTCTACTCTAAAACTAACTTTATTTACAGCTGTTAGTCCACCAAATTTTTTAGTTATTCCCTCAACTTCTAGAAAAGACATTTTGTTTCCCCCCTACTGTTTCAGTTTTTTTATTATTTTTACCTAATAATTTAAATGGCTTTTTACTTTGTCCTCCAAAAATTCCTTGAGGTCTAAATCTCATCATCAATACTAATATAACTCCATATACTAAAAATCTATACTCCGATAAAAATCTTAACACCTCTGGAAAAACTACTAAAATTGCTGCTCCTATAATTGGTCCTCTTAAACTTCCCATTCCTCCAAGTATAACTATACTTACTATCATTATGGAAGTATCAAAAGTAAATGTTTGAGGATCAATATAACCTAACATATGTGCATATAAACTTCCTGCTATTCCTGATAAAAATGAAGAGATTATAAATGCTATTCTTTTCGCTTTAAAAGTATCTATTCCCATAAAAATTGCTGCCAATTCATCTTCTTTTATTGCTATAAAAGCTCTTCCTACTTTAGAATTTATTATATTATAATTAGCTAATAATACTAATATGGTAACTACTAAAACTAAATAATAAATTCCATTATTTCCTAATGAGAAAGTTATTCCTAAAATATTTGGTTTAGGTATTCTACTTATCCCTAATGGACCATTTGTTACAGAATCCCAATTCAATAAAACCATTCTTATTATCTCTCCAAATCCCAAAGTTGTTATTGCTAAATAAGTTCCAGATAATCTCAAAGTTGGTAATCCTAAAAGTAATCCAAATATTCCTGCAATTACTCCTGCTATTACTAATCCCAAAATAAAAGGAACTCCATTTTTTACTATAATTGCCGAAATATATGCTCCTATTGCAAAGAAACTAGCATTTCCTAAAGAAAGCTGTCCTGTATATCCTGTAATAATATTCAATCCTAAAGCTAATATTGTATAAATAAAAACCATTATAATAACTCTTAAACAATAAGTATTAACTCCTAGAAAAGGTAACACTAATAAAATAAGTAATATTACCAGTAATTTATATTTTTCATCAACGTTTTTAATATTCATATTACACCTTCTTTATCGCTTTCTTTCCAAAAAGTCCTACGGGTTTAAAAATTAAAACCAATATCAATATTATAAAAGCTACTGCATCTCTATAAGTTCCTCCAAAATACATAGTTGCTATATTTTCACTAACTCCTACCACTAATCCCCCAACTATTGAACCGTAAAGAACTCCTATCCCACCCAACACTGCTGCTGAAAAGGCTTTTAATCCTGCCATAAATCCCATTGTTGGGTATACTATTTGATAATAACTACTTATTAGTACTCCTCCTATTGCTGCTGAAGCTCCTCCTAGAAAAAATGTAAATCCTATTATAAAGTCTACATTTATTCCCATAAGCCTTGCTGCTTTTTCATTTTGTTCAATAGCTCTCATAGCTAATCCTATTTTTGTTTTATTTATTAAATAAGTTAATAGAATTAATAATACTATTGAAACTACTAATATTAGTATTTGTGAAGAATTTATAACAAGCTTTCCTATTCTAATTGGTTCTGCCACTAAAATTTTAGGAAAAGATTTTCTCTCAGCCCCATATATCAACATCAAACCATTTTGAATAATATAAGAAATTCCTATTGTAGTTATTAAAGCTGCTATTGGAATAGATTTCTTTTTTCTCAATGGCTTTAAAGCAGTCATATCAATTAATACTCCTAAAATACCAGTAAAAACTATACTTAAGACAATTCCAGGTAATAAACCAAAATTCATACTTATAAACATTAAGCAGATATGTGCTCCAAAAGCATATACTGAACCATGAGAAAAGTTTACCAATCTCAATATTCCAAAAACTAAAGAATATCCTACTGCTAATAAGGCATAAATCATTCCTAAAGCTAGTCCATTTAACAATTGTTGACTTAACATTTTTATCCCCCTTATTATAAAACCTATTTTTCTTTACTAACCTCTACAAATTTTCCATTTTCTACTTTTACATAAACAAAACTTTTTATAGCATCTCCATTTTCGTCAAATTTTGTTTCCCCAGTTACCCCATTATAATCTATATTCTGAACTTCATTTCTTACTTTTTCTGCATCTAAACTATTTGCTTTTTTTATTGCTTCTAAAACTATTCCTACAGAATCATAAGCTTGAGCTGTTAAACTATTTGGTAAACTTTCATAAGCCTTTTCATATTTTTTTACAAACTCCTTTACACTTTCATTAGTAGATTCATGGAAAAATATTGTAGGAAAGTGTACATTCTCAACTGCTTCTCCACCTAACTCTAATAGTTGATTACTGTATGCATTTGAAAAGCCTACAAACTCTATATTTGGATTTATACTCTTATACTGTCTAGCAAATGGAGCTAATGTATTATACATTCCAGCTACTATTACAACTTCTGCTCCAGCATCATTTAATTTCGTTACATTCGGTAAATAATCATCTGAACCTTCAACTACCTCTTCATGTCCTACTAATGTCGCTCCATATTTTTTTATTAGTTCTTTTGTTATTTCTGCTGTTGAAGTTCCCCAGTCTGTTCTTATTGATAATAATCCTATTTTTTTACCATTTAAAACTTGTGTTGCTAATTTTACTCCTTCTTCTGCTTCAATATTTATAACTGTATTATTTCTAAAAATATATTTTCCTAAAGAAGCATAATCTGGATGAGAGGCTGAAGGAGAAATTTGAATTATTTTATTTTCATCATAAGTAGGTGCAGCTACCATTGAAACTCCACTTGAAAAATGCCCAATAACAGCTACAACATCACTATCGCTTGAAATTTTCTGAGCAATTGTAGCCCCTTCTTCTCCTGTATTTTTATCATCATATGTTTCTAATATTACTTGTTTTCCTAAAACTCCTCCATTTTCATTATATTCTTTTATTTTCAATTCAGCTGCATTCTTAAATCCATTTCCATATTCTGCATTGTCTCCAGTTAATGGTCCTGCCACTACAATTTTTATATTTTCTTTCTCTTTTTCTTTACATCCTGTTAAAGCTGCCATTAAAATCATTGTTGTCAATAAAATTTTCTTTACTCTTTTCATTATAAACCCCCATTTTTTAAAATTATATATACATTTTAATAATGTATATACTTACTTGATATAAGTTTACAGAAAAATAAGTTATTTGTCAATATTTTTTTTATTTTTTTGTTTTAAAAACAATTACTTCTATTATAGAGCAATAGATTGCTAATGCTTAGGGTAGAAATAAAATTAAATCTTGATTAAAAATTCATAATATAGTAAAATATTATTATAACATTCTTATCGGAGGAGAAAATGTATAAACATAATATAATTATTGAATATATATTAGAAAATATAAAAAATGGTACTTATCAAGTTGGAGATAAAATTTTAACTGAAAAAGAATTAGCTGAAAAATTTAAAATTTCAAGAATTACAGTACATAATGCTATAAAAGATTTATCAAAAGCTGGAATTGTAAGTAGAATAAAAGGTAAAGGAACTTTTATACAAAAAATAGATGAAATAAATGATTTTGTTTTTGAATTAAAAAATGTTTCTTCTACAAAGGAACAATTTTATAAAGAAGAACATGCTTTATTAAGTTTAAATTTAATAAAACCTTTTGATTTAATTTGTAAAAAATTACAAATTTCTCCAACTGATAGAATATATGAAGTTATTAGACTTATGTCAAAAAATGGCAACAAATATGGACTGGATTATTCTTATATCACTCCTAATTTAATAAGTGCAGAACTTTTAAAAAGTGATGATTTTCTAGAAAATAGCTTTCATACTTTTTTAAAAAATATTATAAAATTAAATTTTAAGAAAATCTCTATTGAATTATCTGTTCATTCAGCAAATAACTTTGAAAGTGATATTCTTAATGTTCCCCAAAATACTCCTTTAATATCATGGATTACTAATATTTTTGATGATAATGATAAAATTATTGCCTGTACTTATAGTATTTCAAAAGAAGATATTTCTTTAATTTCTTTTAAAGTCTAAAGTTTATTAATTTTTAATGAAGTTTTTACTTTTTAATCTAATAAAAAATAATTGAATATTATAGAAGTATTTTTCTTATAATATTCAATTATTTTTTATTATTTTTCTATTTCCATAACAATATCCTCCTTATTTGGATATTGTTTTACTCCTATCTTTTTAAATCCTACACTTTCATATAGACTTATTACTTTTCTATTTTCTATACTATTAGTTGTTTGAATCCTTATCTTAATTTTTCCACTTAAATATTTAAATTTTTTTACTCTTTCAATAAAAGTTTCTAATAACATTTTCCCTAGTCCTTGTCCTTTATATTTTTTAGATATTGCTATCTCATTAATATAAAAACAATTTTCTCTATATAGTTCACTCTTTTCTTTTTCTCTTTCATATCCTATCAATATCCCCACAATATCTTTATCATTTAAAATAACTAGACTATATTCCCACTTCCCATATAATACTCTCTCTTCCTTATTTTCTGCCAATATATCTTCTCTCTTATAATTAGAATTTGGTATTAATTTTAAAATATCCAAAATTTTTTCTATATTACTTTCACAAAATTTTTTTGATAGTACTTCTATTTTATAATTATTTTTCATATATTCACCTCTAATCCAATTATATCTTATCTTTTTATATATAATCAATATATAAAACAATTTTATTTTTTATATCACATTTTTAAAAAAATATTTTACACTTTATTTTTAAAGATATATAATAATACTGTACAATTTAAACAAAATTTTTTCATTACTGACAAAAGGTGGCGAACTTATGGAAATACTAAAACTTATTTTGGGAACTATTATTTTTATTGTTACTTTTTATTTCATTATTAGTGAAAAATATCCGAAATCCATAATCACAACTATTGGTGGAGCCCTTATGGTAGTATTACAAATTATCACTGAAGAAGAAGCTCTTGAAACTATTGGATTTAATTTGGAAATAATTTTTCTACTTATTGGAATGATGATGATCGTTGAAATTATGTCTGAAACTGGTGTCTTTCAGTGGGTAGCTATAAAGATAGCTCAATTGGTACGAGGAAATCCTATTAAAATTCTTGTTTTTACTTCAATTGTAACTGCTATTTTCTCAGCAGTTTTAGATAATGTTACTACAATTTTATTGGTTGTTCCAGTCACTATATTCTTAGCTAAAAGATTGGAGGTAGATCCTAAACCTTTTGTGCTTTTACAAATTTTTGCTTCTAATATTGGTGGAACTGCTACAATGATTGGAGACCCACCTAACCTTATTATTGCGAGCCTTAGTGGATTAGAATTTAATGATTTTATTTTTAATCTAACTCCATTTATTATAATCAATATGGCTGTTCTTCTAACTAGTTCAGCTCTATATTTCAAAAATAAGTTACAAGTATCTAATGAATTAAAAGCTGGAATAATGGAACTAAGCTTAGAAAGAACTATTACAAATAAAAAATTACTTATTCAATCTATAGTTATTTTCTCTCTTGTTATTTTAGGATTTTTAAGTAATAGCTTTACTCATATTGGACTTGCTATAATAGCTATCCTTGGAGCTGCTGTCTTAATATTTTTAAGTAAAAAGAAACCTGAAGAGATATTTGCAAAAGTAGAATGGGATACTTTATTTTTCTTTGGAGGATTATTTGTATTAGTTGATGGAATTGAAAATCTTGGTATCATTAGTAAATTATCTGAATATCTAATATACTTCACTAATGGTCATCTAAAATTTACTTCTAGCTTAATACTTATTATTTCAACTATTTTATCTCCTATAGTAGGTTCAATACCTCATACCTTATCTTTTGGTAAAATATTATTAGAGATTACACCTAATTTTTCTGGAGATACCCAAGTACTTTGGTGGGCACTATCTCTAGGAGCTTGTTTAGGAGGAAATATGACAATAGTTGGAGCTGCTGCAAATATAGTTGGAGCTTCCGTAGCTAAAAAAGGGGGAATAGAGATTTCCTTTATGGAATTTTTAAAATGGGGAACTATTGTTGTAGCTCAATCTACAATTCTTAGTCTAATCTATATATATTTAAGATATTAAAAAAGAGAGGAATTTACTTTAAGTTTTTAGTAAATTCCTCCCTTTTTATTCATTAATCAATTTTACTATCTCTTCAATACTACTACTATTTTCTATTCTATTTCTAAAATTACTATCTAATATCTTTTTAGATAACTCTACTAAGATGTCATTATGTGTTCCTTTTCCTTCTTCTTCAGATACAGCTAGCATAAAAACTATTTTAACTTTTTCATCATCTTGAATATTCCAAAGAATAGGATTTTTTACTCTCATAAATGCTACCACTGATTCTTTTACACAGCTTCCTTTTCCATGTGGAAGCCCTATTCCATATCCCACTGTTGTTGGAGCTATCTCTTCCCTTAAATATACAGACTCTAAAAACTCATTACAACTAGTTAAAAACCCAGCCTCTTCTAATTTATCAGCTAATTTTTTTATAGCTTCCTCTTTAGATAGAACCACTTCATTCCCTTCTAATAGTACTAACTTATTTATCGTTTTCATACTTATCCCACCTTATTACTCTAAATATTTTACCACTAATCTAATTATACTTTTTTATTTCAACTTATTCAAGTTTTAATGAAAAAAAGAGGAGTATTTCTACTCCTCATATCTAACTAATTATTAAACTAGCTCGATTATAGCCATTTCAGCTGAGTCACCTTTTCTAACAGTAGTTTTGATGATTCTTGTATATCCACCATTTCTCTCTGCATATTTAGGTGCTATTTCGTTGAATAACTTAGCTACTACTTCTTCGTTTCTTAAGAAAGCAAATGCATTTCTTCTAGAAGCTAGAGTATTTTTCTTTCCTAAAGTTATCATTCTCTCAGCAAATTTTCTTAATTCTTTTGCTCTAGTTACAGTAGTTTCTATTTTCTCTGCACTTAGTAAAGATATAGTTAAGTTTTTTAGCATAGCTTTTCTGTGGTCAGCTCTTCTACCTAACTTTCTATATGATTTATTGTGATTCATTTAGTTAGCTATCCTCCTTATTAATCTTCTTACTCAGGAGATCCATTTTGAGTTAGATCATATCCTAATTCTTTCATTTTCTCTAGGATTTCATCTAAAGATTTTCTTCCTAGATTTTTAATTTTTAGAAGTTCGTTAAGCGATAATTTTGCTAATTGACTTACTTCTTCTATTCCAGCTTTCTTTAAGCAGTTAAATGATCTAACTGTTAAATCTAGCTCTTCTATCTTAGTATTTAGAATATTATCATCTTTAGAGTGAGTAGTTGAATCTTCCTCTTCATCCTCTACTTCAGCTCTTAGGTTTTCCATTTTGTTACCTAACTCTAAGAAAGGATCGAAGTGTAATTTTAATAACTCAACTGCATAAGATAATGCATCTCTTATTTCTATGCTTCCATCTGTTTCGATTTCTAAAGTTAATTTGTCGAAATCAGTCATTCTACCAACCATTGTATCTTGGATAGTATATGATACCTTTCTAATTGGAGTATAGATAGCATCTACTGCTATATAATCTACTGGCCAATCTTTTCTTTCGATATCTTCTGATACAACAAATCCTTCTCCAGTATCTACAAGAAATTCCATGTCAAGTTCTCTATCTGTAGTTATTGTACAAATAACTTGTTCAGGATTTACTATTTCTATTCCTACATCAGGTATTATATCAGCTGCAGTTACTGTCTTAGGTCCTTTAACAGAAAGAGTCATTTTTCTTTCACCGCTAGTTTCAGCTTTAACAACTATTTCTTTTATGTTTAGGATAATTTCAGTTACAGCTTCTTTTACTCCTTCCATAACAGAGAATTCACTTAATACACCGTTAATTCTCACACCTTTAATAGCAGCTCCTGGGATAGACGAAAGTAAAACTCTTCTCAAAGCATTACCAACAGTATGCCCATAACCTCTATATAAAGGCTCAACTATGTATTGACCTTTAAATTCATTCTCTTTTACTTCAGTTATATTGATACCCCTTGCATGTTTCTCAATCTTTAACATTTAATCAACTCCTATTAAAAGGGCTTATTATCTAGAGTAGAACTCAACTATTAATGACTCGTTCAAATCGAAATCTAAGTCGTCTTTAGTTGGGTTTTGTAAAACTTTACCAGAGAAAGCAGCTCTGTCTAGCTCTAACCAAGCTGGTACAGTTGCATCCTCTACAGATGTTTTGATTATATCTAAGTTTTTAGAATTTTCTATTATAGAGATAACATCTCCTACTTTTACTCTGTAAGAAGCGATATTAACTCTTCTTCCGTTTACAGCTACGTGTCCGTGAGAAACGATTTGTCTAGCTTGTCTTCTAGTTTTAGCAAATCCTAATCTGTAAACTACGTTCTCTAATCTTCTCTCTAAGTACTCGATTAAAGTTAAACCAGTTACACCAAGTTTTCTTGCTGCTTCCTCGTATATCTTTCTAAATTGTTTTTCCATTACATTATATATGAATTTTGCTTTTTGTTTTTCTCTTAATTGAACTGCATACTCTGTAGGCTTTTTATTTGCATTTGGTCTTGGTCCTCTTTTAGAAGATTTGTTAACTCCTAAAACTACTGGATCAATTCCTAGCGCTCTACATTTCTTCAATACAGGCTGTCTATTTCTTGCCATTTTCTAAATATTCCTCCTTTGTATTCAATTTGCCGCAATGATTTTCAAAATAAATAAGTGAGACTACACTCTTCTTCTTTTTGGTGGTCTACATCCATTGTGTGGGATAGGAGTAACGTCAGTTATTTTAGTTACCTCTAATCCAGCTGCTTGTAATGATCTGATACAAGCTTCTCTTCCAGATCCTGGACCTTTCACTCTTACTTCTACTTTTTTCATTCCATTTTCCATAGCAATATTTGCTGCTTGCTCAGCTGCGATTTGAGCTGCAAATGGAGTTCCTTTTTTAGTTCCTTTGAAACCAGAAGTTCCTCCTGATTTCCAACTTACAACTTTACCTTCTGCATCAGTAATAGCAACTATTGTGTTATTAAAAGTTGAATGTATATGGGCAACTCCGTTAGGAATATTTTTAACTTTCTTTTTAATCTTAGCTACCTTCTTTTTAGCCAACTTAAGCTACCTCCCTTGCTAAATTATAAAATTCTATAATTCCTCTAAAATACTCGATTACTTTTTAATAGGTTTTTTTGGACCTTTAACTGTTCTTGCGTTAGTTTTTGAACTTTGTCCTCTTACAGGTAGATTCATTTTGTGTCTTAATCCTCTGTAACATTTGATATCCATAAGTCTTTTTATAGAAAGTCTTACTTCTTTTCTTAGGTCTCCCTCTACTTTAATAGTTTCAACAATAGCTCTGATTTTGTTTACTTCTTCTTCAGTTAAGTCCTTAACTCTTGTATCAAAGTTAATTCCAGCTTCTGTTAAGATTTTTTGTGAAGTTGGTTTTCCGATTCCGTAAATGTAAGTTAAAGCTATCTCAACTCTCTTGTTTCTTGGGATATCTACTCCTGCTATTCTAGCCAAAATTGTTTCCTCCTCTATCGAAAATTTTATATATTTTGCTAGTAATATAAACCAGCTCAATACTTTCGTCGATATGTTCCGTTTCCTAAATTCGGAGATGGCTCTACAGCCAACATATCTTTACAGTACTACATGTCATAATTGTCGTACTTTTAACAAACTCTCTTTACAAAATTATCCTTGAACTTGTTTGTGTTTAGGGTTTTCACATATAACTCTAACTTTTCCATGTCTCTTGATAACTTTGCACTTGTCACAAATAGGTTTAACTGATACTCTTACTTTCATTCATCTGCCTCCTTTCGTGATATTAATTTTTCTTCCTGTATACTATTCTACCCCTTGACAAGTCATAAGGAGAGATTTGTACAGTCACTCCATCTCCAGGTAAAATTTTAATGTAGTTCATTCTCATCTTACCAGAGATATGGCCTAAAATAGTGTGCCCATTCTCTAATTCAACTTTAAACATCGCATTTGGAAGGGCTTCTAAAATAGTACCTTCTAATTCGATAACATCTTTTTTTGACATAATTCCTCCTATCGAACAGAACTTCAAATTATTATAGCATGTAAATTACAAAAAGTCTATAAAAAATTATTGATTTTCTTAAACTTTTTTAATATTTTTACATTAATCTATTTCACTTAAAATTACTGCCTTACCATCAATAATTGCAATAGAATGTTCAAAGTGTGCAGACCTCTTTCCGTCCTTAGTTACAACTGTCCATCCATCATCTTTCATATTAAGTTTATATGTTCCGACATTTACCATTGGTTCTATTGCTAGTACCATTCCATTTTCTATTTTTAATCCTCTTCCTTTTCTTCCAAAGTTAGGTACCATAGGATCTTCGTGCATTGAAAGTCCCACTCCATGTCCAGCATAATCCCTTACTACACTAAAACCATTTTTCTCTATATATTGTTGGATAGCATGACCAATATCTCCTAGTCTATTTCCAACTACTGCCATCTCTATTCCTATAGTTCTAGATTTTTCTGTAACTTCTAATAATTTTTTTGATTCTTCGTCTATCTCTCCAACTGGGAAAGTTATAGCTGAATCTCCAAAATAACCATTTAAATTTGTTACAGTATCTATACTTACTATATCTCCCTCTTGAAGTATTCTTCCATTAGGTACTCCATGTACTACTTCTTCATTGACAGATATACAAGTTGCAGCTGGAAAGGCTCCATATGGTCCAGGAACTCCTATACACGCTGGTATCGCTCCTTGGCTTCTAATATAGTCATCTACTATCTTATCAATTTCATATGTAGAAATTCCTGGTTTGATATACTTAGGTAAAATATCTCTATATAATCTTGCAATGATTTGATTAGATTTTTTTATCTCATTTATTTGGTCTAAAGTCTTTATTATTGCCATTTAAAATTCCTTTCTAATTTAAAATTATCCAAGAATAGCAAAAATCTCTTGAGTTATAGCATCTACTTCTTTTGTTCCATCGATGTCTACTAATAAGTTTCTTGATTTATAGAAATCAAATAAAGGAGCTGTTTGAGAGTGATATTCTCCTAATCTCTTAGTTACTGTTTCAGCATTATCATCCTTTCTAGTAATTAATTCTGTTCCACAGTAATCACATTTTCCTTCTACTTTTGGTGGATTAAATTCTACATGGAAAGATGCTCCACATGCTGGACATACTTTTCTTCCTGTAACTCTTCCTACTATTAGTTCATCTGGAACATTTAATGATATAACTTTATCTAAAGCTATTCCCATATCTTTCATTAATACTTCTAGTGCTTCTGCTTGAGCTAAAGTTCTAGGGAATCCATCTAGGATAAATCCTTTTTTACAATCCTCTTGTGATAATCTATCTTTGATTATTCCAATGATTGTAGAATCTGGAACTAATTTCCCTTCATCCATAAATTTTTTAGCTTCTAATCCCATAGCAGTTCCCTCTTTTATAGCTGCTCTTAGAATATCTCCAGTTGATATTTGAGGTATTCCATATTTTTCTATTAAGAACTTAGCCTGAGTTCCTTTTCCTGCACCTGGTGCACCAAATAACATGATATTCATTATGTTATCATCTCCTTAAATTATTTTGTATTACTTATTTATTATACTACACTTTCTAAAAAATTGCAGCTATTATCTTCAATTTAGAAATAAAATCTCAAAAATAAAAAGAGCATTTCTGCTCTTTAATTATTTATTTAACTATTATATTTTCAGCTTGCATTCCTCTAACACTTTTAGTTACACTATACTCTACTTCTTCATTTTCTTTTAAAGTTTTAAATCCATTTTTATTTATTTGAGAAAAATGTACAAATACATCTTTTCCATCTTCTCCTGTGATAAATCCAAATCCTTTTTCTTCATTAAACCATTTTACTGTACCTTTCATTTAAGTACCTCCATTTTATCTTTGTTAGTGTTACTAACTAGTCGTACTATTTTTAAAGAAACAGTTTTGATTTAAAAAGAATCTTTATTAATTTACTTACTTATGTTAACTTTTCACTACATAATTATTATACCATTATTTTAAAATAAAGTAAAGCTTTTTATTTTTTGTTTTTTAACAAAAATTGTTAATATTTTTTATAACATAAAATAAAAAGACACAACTAAAAAGTTATGTCTTTTATATAAAGCTTTATATAAATCCTTTATATTCTCTCATTATTAGATGAGCATTTATCTGTTGAACTGTATCAATAGCAACTCCAACAACAATAATTATCCCTGTCCCTCCAAAGAAAACTGGAAGACCAAAAGAAGTAAATATTGCATATGGTAATATTGATATAGCTGCTAAGAAGAAAGCACCACCCCAAGTAATTCTTGTTACGACACCTTCTAAATACTCAACTGTTTCAGTTCCAGGTCTTATTCCTGGGATTGTTCCTCCACCTTGCTTTAAGTTATCTGCCACTTTTTCAGGATCAAATACTATAGCAGTATAGAAGAAAGAGAAAAATATGATTACTACAGCATATATTATCATATATACTGGGTGACTTTGACTAAATACCATTGCTAATGTAGTTTTAATTGTATACTCAGATGGAATTGCATTAACAATAGCTGATGGAATCATCATTACTACTGATGCAAAGATAACTGGCATTACTCCAGCACTATTTAACTTTAAAGGAATATATGAGTTTTGACCCATACCTCCTCTTCCATTAAATCCTTTTCCTACATAGTGAATAGGTATTTTTCTTTGTCCCAATTGGAAAATAACAATTCCAGCTACTACTAATATTCCAGCTAAAGCTATTAATAGTAATACTGGTATTAAGAATTTACTTCCTCTCATACTTTGAATAGTCTGAACAACATTTGAAGGTCCTCCAGATATTACGTTTAAGAAGATTAGAAGTGAAACTCCATTTCCTATCCCTTTAATAGAGATTTGCTCTCCAATCCACATTAAAAATACTGTACCAGCAGTTAATGTTACGATTGTAGTTAGGAAAAACATAGTTCCTGGAGTTGTAACTAGTCCAACTGATTGTAACCACATACATACTCCAAAAGCTTGTATTATTGCTATTCCAATAGTTAAATATCTTGTCCATTGAGTAATCTTATTTCTTCCAGACTCACCCTCTTTTTGAATTTCTTCAATTTTAGGGATTATTACAGCTAATAAGCTGAATACAATTGATGAGTTAATGTAAGGAACTATCCCAAGAGCAAATATAGATACTCTCTTGAAAGCTCCTCCAGAAAACATATTGATATAACCCAATATATCACTTTGTGCTGTCATAGTTGCGAGTCTATCTACATCTACCCCTGGAGCAGGAATGTAAGTTCCTACTCTAGCAACTAAAAACATTAACAAGGTGAAGACGATTCTCTCTCTTAACTCAGGAATCTGCATAATGCTACTCAATTTCATATTAAATTTTTCCATTAAAGTCAAAACAACTTCACCTCGCTTCTAGTCCTAGCAAGTTAAAAACTACTTGTTGTTCTTAGCAACATCAGCAAATGTTTTAACTTCTATGATTTCTACTACTCCACCTTTAGCTTCAATAGCTGCTTTAGCAGATGCAGAAACTTTGTGAGCTTTTACAGTTAATTTTTTATCTAAAGTTCCATTTCCTAAAACTTTGATTCCGTCCATCATTTTTCTAACTAATCCAGTTTCGAATAAGATTTCAGGAGTAACTTCAGCTCCATCTTCAAATCTATTTAAAAGATCTAATGTAACTATAGCATACTCTTTCTTGAATAATGCGTTAGAGAAACCTCTCTTTGGAACTCTTCTATAGATAGGCATTTGTCCACCTTCGAAGTAAGGTTTTACTCCTCCACCAGCTCTAGACTTTTGTCCGTTGCTTCCTTTTCCAGATGTTTTTCCTAATCCAGAAGATTCTCCTCTTCCAACTCTTTTTCTAGCTTTTCTTGGTACAGAAGGCATTAATTCGTTTAATTTCATATTAAGCTTGCACCTCCTCTACTTTAAGTAAGTAAGAAACTTGAGCTAGCTTTCCTTTTAACTCAGGAGTTTCTACATGCTCCACAACATCATTCATCTTCTTAAGCCCTAGCGACTTTACAGTTGCTATGTGGTTAGGCTTTCTTCCGATTATGCTTTTTACAAGCTCTATTCTAAGCTTTACCATCTAAATTCCCTCCTAGCTTAAGATATCTTTTACTTCTTTACCTCTTAAAGCAGCAATTTGCTCAGCTGTTCTAAGTGATTTTAAAGCTTCTATTGTAGCTCTAGCAACGTTGTGTTTGTTTCTAGAACCTTTAATTTTAGTTAAAATGTCATGTACTCCAACAAGCTCTAATATCTCTCTTGTTGCAGATCCAGCGATAACTCCAGTTCCTTCGTAAGCTGGTGCCATCCATAAAGTTGTTGCTCCCCATTTTCCTTCAGTTTCATGAGGAATAGTAGACCCTTTTAGAGAAACATCTACTAAATTTTTCTTTGCAGAAGAAAGTGCTTTTCTTATAGCATCAGGTACACCATTAGCTTTTCCTAATCCTAATCCAACTTTTCCTTCTCCATCACCAACAGCTGCTAAAACTGAGAAAGATATTGTTCTTCCTCCTTTAGTTGTCTTAGAAACTCTTGATATCTTTAATAATTTTTCTTGATATTGTTTTTCTTCTCTATTTGCTAACTTAGACAAGTGAAATCCTCCTCTCTAATAGAATTAGAAGCTTAATCCAGCTTCTCTAGCTGCCTCAGCAAGAGCTGCTACTCTTCCTGTGTACTTGTATCCTGATCTGTCGAATACGATATTTGTTATTCCTTTAGCTGCTGCTCTTTCTGCTAGTGCTTTTCCTACAGTCTTAGCAGCCTCTACATTTCCACCATTTGCAATATTTGCTTTTAACGCTTTATCAATAGTTGATGCAGAAACTAGAGTTACTCCATTAACATCATCTATTAATTGAGCAAAGATATTGTTGTTTGATCTATATACAGAAAGTCTTGGTCTATCAGCTGTACCAGAAATTTTATTTCTGATTGATAAATGCTTTCTTGTTCTTACAGCTTGTCTATCTACCTTCTTAAACAACTGTCTTACCTCCTTTTAGTTAAGCTACCTTACGATTTTTTACCTTCTTTTCTTCTAACAACTTCGTCAGAATACTTAACTCCTTTTCCTTTATATGGCTCAGGAGCTCTTTTAGCTCTTATATCAGCAGCAACTTGTCCTACTACATCTTTTTCGATACCGTCGATGTGGATAGTTGTGTTTTTCTCAACTGTGAATGTAATTCCAGGTACTTCATCAATGATTACTGGATGAGAGTATCCTAATGCTAATTCTAGTCCTTTTCCTTTTGCAGCTGCTCTGTATCCAACTCCAACTAGGTTAAGAGTTTTTCTAAATCCTTGAGACACTCCTAAAATCATGTTGTTGATTAGAGCTCTTGTAGTTCCATGTATAGCTCTTACTGCTGGTAAATCGTTAGGTCTTTCAACAACGATTTCATTTACAGCGTGGTGATGAGCTTCACCTTTAACTTCTTTTATTGTTAATTCTGAATTAAATTCTCTTGTTAGAGTACCTTTTGGTCCTTTTACAGTAACTACGTTTCCGTTTATTGTTACTTCAACTCCAGAAGGCACTATTATAGGTTTTTTACCTACTCTTGACATTTACTAACACCTCCTAAGTTATTTATTACCAAACAAATGCAAGAATTTCTCCACCTACGTTTTCTCTTCTAGCTACTCTGTCAGTAACAATTCCCTTAGAAGTAGATACGATAGCAATTCCTAATCCTGATAATACTCTTGGCATATCCTCTACTGAAGAATATACTCTTCTTCCAGGTTTAGAGATTCTTTTGATTCCTTTGATAACTCTCTCTTTACCATCATATTTTAAGTAAACTCTTATATTTTTCTTGTTCCCATCAGTCACAACTTTATAGTTAGCGATATATCCTTCTTCTTTTAGGATTTCTGCTAATCTATCTTTTAAATTTGAATGAGGTACATCTACTTTCTCGTGCATTACTGCATTTGCATTTCTGATTCTTGTTAACATATCAGCAATTGGATCTGTTAAATACATCTACGAAAATCCTCCTTCCTATAATATTACCAAGATGATTTTTTAACTCCTGGTATTACTCCAGCTCCTGCAAGCTGTCTGAATTTTACTCTCGAAATTCCAAATTCTCTCATGAATCCTCTTGGTCTTCCGTCTAACTGACATCTATTTCTTTTTCTAACTACAGAAGAGTCTTTTGGAAGTTTGTTTAATTCGAACATTGCTTCCATATCTCCTTCAGCAACTCTCTTCTTTAGTTCAGCTCTTTTTTCAGCATATTTCTCGCATAGTTCAGCTCTTTTAACATCTCTAGCGATCATTGACTTCTTTGCCATTTATTCTTTACCCTCCTCACTATTACTTTTTGAAAGGCATTCCAAACGCCTTAAGTAAAGCTCTTCCTTCTTCATCATTTTTAGCAGAAGAAACGATAGTGATAGACATTCCTAAAAGTTTTTCAACTTTATCAAATTCGATTTCAGGGAATACTAATTGATCTCTTAATCCTAAAGAGTAGTTTCCTCTTCCGTCGAATGAGTTAGCTGAAACTCCTTCGAAGTCTCTTACTCTTGGAAGAACTACATTCACTAATCTATCTAGAAAATCGTACATTCTTTCTTTTCTTAAAGTAACTTTTGCTCCGATTGGCATTCCTTCTCTTAATTTGAATCCTGCTTCAGATTTTTTAGCTTTTCTTACTATTGGTTTTTGTCCAGTAATGATAGTTAAATCACCCATAGCAGCATCTATTAATTTAGAGTTTTGAGTAGCTTCTCCAACTCCCATATTTACTATTATCTTTTCTAGTTTTGGACATTCCATAACGTTATTTATTCCTAAGTCTTTCATTAAAGCTGGAGATATAACGTCGTTATATAATTTATGATATCTAGAAACATATTTAGACACTTACGTTTTCCTCCCTTCTTATAGAACTTCTCCTGATACTTTAGAGTATCTTACTTTCTTACCATCTACAAACTTGTATCCAACTCTTGTTGGTTTTCCAGCTTTCTCATCAAATAACATTACTTTAGATGAGAATATAGCAGCTGGTTTGCTAACAACTCCACCTTGTGGGTTTATTGGAGTTGGCTTCATATGTTTAGTTACTATATTTATTCCTTCAACTACAACTTTTCCTTTTTTAGGGAATACTTTTACAACTTTACCTGTTTTACCTTTATCTTTACCAGATATTACATAAACCATATCTCCAGTTTTTACATGTAAAGTTTCTGGTATAAATTTAATTTTAGGTTTAGCCACGATATTAGCCTCCTCTCTCGATTATTAGATTACTTCTGGAGCTAGAGATAAAATCTTCATAAAGTTTTTAGCTCTTAACTCTCTTGCAACTGGTCCAAATATTCTTGTTGCTTTTGGTTCATTGTTGTTATTGATTATAACTCCTGCGTTATCATCAAATTTTATATATGATCCATCTTCTCTTCTTAATTCTTTTTTAGTTCTAACTATTACAGCCTTAACTACGTCACCTTTTTTTACGTTTCCACCAGGGATCGCTTCTTTAACAGATGCTACAACGATGTCTCCGATTTTTCCGAATCTTTTTTTAGATCCACCAAGTACTCTGATTATCATTAATTTTTTTGCACCTGAGTTATCAGCAACGTTAAGGATAGTTTGTTGTTGTACCATTAAATTATCCTCCTCTCACAATAATTGGAATTATCTAGCTTTCTCAACAATCTCTACTAGTCTCCATCTTTTATCTCTTGATAATGGTCTAGTTTCCATAATTTTTACTCTATCTCCAGTTTGAGCTACATTATTTTCATCGTGAGCTTTAAACTTAGTAGTGCTTTTTACTCTCTTCTTATAGATTGGGTGTAAAGCCATTGTTTCTATTGCAACAACGATAGTTTTATCCATTTTATCAGAAACAACTATTCCTTCTCTTACTTTTCTTTCGTTTCTCAAGACATTAACCTCCTCTTCCTAAGAATCAATTTATATATGAATGAGATTATCTTTCATTTAAGATTGTATTTATTCTAGCAATTTCTCTTCTAACTTCTCTGATTTTAGCAGTGTTAGTAAGTTGACCTAATGAAAGTTGGAACTTTAGGTTGAATAACTCTTCCTTAAGCTCTTTACACTTAACAACTAAGTCTTCAGTTGACATTTCTCTTATTTCCTTAGCTCTCATTAGTTTTCACCACCATTCTCTCTTTTTACTATTTTACATCTTACAGGAAGTTTCATAGAAGCTTTTCTTAATGCTGCTAAAGCTTTCTCTTCTGTTACTCCAGAAACTTCGAACATTATTCTTCCTGGTAGTACTACTGCTACCCAACCTTCAACACTTCCTTTACCTTTACCCATTCTCACTCCAGCTGGTCTAGCTGTAATTGGTTTGTCAGGGAATATTCTTATGAAAGTTTTTCCTTCTCTTTTGAATGTTCTGTTGATTGCAACCCTGCATGACTCGATTTGTCTATTTGTTATCCAGTGTGGCTCAAGAGCTTGTAGTCCATAATCTCCGAATGCTACAGTGTTTCCTCTTTGAGCTGTACCTTTCATTCTACCTCTAAACATTTTTCTATGTTTTGTTCTTTTTGGCATTAACATGACTACGCTTCTCCTCCTTCCCTTTTAGTTGGAAGAACTTCACCATGGAAAACCCATACTTTTATTCCAAGAGCTCCATAAGTTGTGTGAGCTGTTGCTGTTGCATAATCAATATCAGCTCTTAATGTATGTAAAGGAACTTTTCCTTCAACTATCCACTCAGCTCTGGCAATTTCTGCTCCATTTAGTCTTCCTGAAACCATAACTTTGATTCCTTTAGCTCCAGCTCTCATAGCTCTCATTACAGCTTGGCTTACAGCTCTTTTGTATGCTACCCTTTTCTCGATTGAAGTAGCTATATTTTCTGCTACAAGTACAGCATCTTTGTTAAACTCTTTAACTTCTTGTACTTTTACAGTTACTTTCTTTCCAGTTAATTTCTCAAGATTTACTCTTAAGTTATCTATTTCAGCACCTTTTCTTCCGATGATTATTCCCGCTTTAGCTGTGTAAACAAGAACTACTACATTTGAAGGAGAAGTTCTTTCAATTTTTACTTTTGCTATTCCTGCGTGGAAGTAGTTTTTCTTAACATACTCTCTGATTTTTACATCTTCATGGAAGTACTTAGCGTATTCCTTTTTATCTGCATACCAGTTAGAATCCCAAGATCTTGTAATTCCAAGTCTTAGTCCTCTAGGGTCTACTTTTTGTCCCACAGTCTTACCTCCTTAAACTACTTTTCAGAAACAGCAACAACAATGTGAGCTGTTGGCTTTCTGATTATATCTGCTCTTCCCATAGCTCTAGGCATTATTCTCTTAAGAGCTGGTCCATCATTTATCATAATTGTTGAAACTACTAACTTGTCTTCGTCCATTTTGAAGTTGTTAGTTGCATTAGCAATAGCTGATGCTAATGTCTTCTTTATTAATCTAGCTGCTTTTTTATTTGTAAATTCTAGAATATCTAATGCTTCTAGTGCTGATTTTCCTCTCACTAAGTCAGCTACTAATCTAGCTTTTCTAGGAGACATTCTTACGTATCTCGTAATTGCTCTAGCTTCCACTAGTCCAACCTCCTCTTTACTTTCTCAAATATATGCTTAAATTATTTTTTCTTTTTCTTGTCTACTCCATGTCCGTAGTAAGTTCTAGTTGGAGCGAACTCTCCTAATTTGTGCCCAACCATTTGCTCAGTTACGTGAACAGGGATGTGTTTTTTCCCGTTATATACACCAAAAGTTAATCCAATGAAGTTAGGGAATATAGTTGATCTTCTTGACCAAGTCTTAATAACTGCTTTTAAGTTTCCAGTAGCTACTGCATCTTCAACTTTTTTCATTAAGTGGTGGTCACAGAAAGGTCCTTTTTTTAATGATCTAGCCATTCCTTGTTAGCCTCCTCTCGAATTTAGAATTACTTATCGTTTCTTCTTCTTACGATAAACTTATCTGTAGTTTTCTTACCTCTAGTTTTAACACCTAAAGCAGGTTTTCCCCAAGGTGTTAATGGAGCTTTTCTACCTACAGGATTTTTTCCTTCTCCTCCTCCATGAGGGTGATCAACTGGGTTCATTACAGATCCTCTTACATGAGGTCTTTTACCCATATGTCTGTTTCTTCCAGCTTTACCAATTTGTACTAAGCTGTGTTCTGAGTTTCCTACTTCACCGATTGTAGCCATACACTCACCGTGGATTAATCTTAATTCTCCAGATGGTAACTCTACGTGACAGTAAGTTCCTTCTTTTGCAACTAGTCTTGCTGCAGTTCCTGCAGATCTAACTAATTGTCCTCCCTTTCCTCTTTGTAGTTCAATATTATGAATTTGAACCCCTACTGGCATATCTTTTATTTTAAGTGCGTTTCCTGGTTTAATCTCAGCTTGAGATCCTGCCATAACCATGTCACCTTTTTTTAGTCCTTTAGGAGCTAGTATATATCTTTTTTCTCCATCTACGTAGAATAAAAGAGCTATATTAGCTGTTCTGTTTGGATCATACTCGATAGATTCTACTCTAGCAGGTATATCTAATTTATTTCTCTTGAAATCGATAATTCTGTAAAGTCTTTTGTGTCCTTTTTGTCTATCTCTACATGTTCTATGTCCATAGTTGTCTCTACCATATGCAGATTTTAAAGGTACAGTTAAAGACTTTTCAGGTCTTACATTATCTAAATCCGTATTAACTAATCTAGACATTCCTCTTTGTCCGTTAGTAATAGGTTTCATTTTTCTAATAGCCATTTTTGCTTAACCTCCGAAAAAATTCCTTATTCTTTAGACCTATATATATCTTTAGCCGTTATATATTAATTACACTTCTTTGAAGTAAGTAATTGTGCTTCCTTGTGCTAACTTAACGATAGCCTTCTTTTTAGCTTGAGTTTTGTAAAGTTTCATTCCGTGTCTTTTTACAACTGGTTTAGAGTTTAAAGTAGATACAGACTCAACTTTTACGTTAAATATTTCCTCTACAGCTTTTCTTATTTGAATTTTGTTTGCTTTTGTGTTTACTTCGAAAGTATATTTGTTATACTCTCTTCTTAACATTTCACTTTTCTCAGTGATAACAGGTCTTTTGATGATATCATAAGCTGTCATTATCCAAGCACCTCCTCTATTGTAGTTAGTGCTTCTTTAGTGATGATTACTTTCTCTTGTTTTAATAACCAGTAAACTCCGATTTCGTTTGGTTGTAATACAACTGCGTTCTCTAAGTTTCTTACTGATAAGTATAAGTTGTAATCATTCATCTCTGCTAAATCGTTTACTACGAATAATTGTTTGTTAGTTGCATTTACAGCATTTGTTAAAGCAACTATTGTTTTTGTTTTTGGAGTTTCGATAGTTCCATCTAGAACTAATACATCTCCGTTTGCAACTTTAGCAGATAAAGCTGATCTTAATGCTAAGTTTCTTACTTTCTTGTTTACTTTTTTCTCATATGATCTTGGTTGAGGTCCGAATGTTACTCCTCCTCCAACCATGTGAGGAGCTCTGATACTTCCTTGTCTTGCTCTACCAGTTCCCTTTTGTTTGAAAGGTTTTCTTCCTCCTCCTCTAACCATTGCTCTCGTCTTAGTAGCTGCAGTTCCTTGTCTAGCAGCTGCTAATTCTGCAGTTAGTACTTCGTGAAGTACTGCTTGATTAGGCTCAATCCCAAACACTGTATCTTTAACTTCTACAGTTCCAGTTTGAGTTCCTGTCAAGTTATATATGTTTAAAACTGCCATTATTTTCCTCCTTCCACATCTACTAATGAATTATTTTTTTACAGCTGGTTTAACAACTATGTAACTATTTTTTGAACCAGGTACAGCACCTTTGATTAGTAATAAGTTGTTTTCTGCATCAACTTTAACTACTTTTAGGTTTTGAACTGTTACAGTTTCATTTCCATATTGTCCAGCCATTCTTTTTCCTTTTAATACTTTTCCAGGCCAAGTTGACATTCCGATAGATCCACCTAATCTGTGGTTTCTAGATACCCCGTGAGAAGCTCTGTTTCCACCGAATCCGTGTCTCTTCATAACTCCTGATGTTCCTTTACCTTTTGAAGTTCCTGTAATATCTACGAACTCTACTCCAGCTAGAACATCAACTTTTATCTCTTGTCCTAATTCATAACCTTCAACTGAGTCTACTCTTAATTCTTTTACGAATCTTTGAGGATTTACTCCTGCTTTCTTGAAGATTCCCATTACTGGTTTAGTAGTGTTTTTCTCTTTTTTCTCATCAAATCCTAATTGTAGAGCTGTATATCCATCGTTTTCTACAGTTTTCTTTTGTAGTACGAAGTTAGGACCAGCTTCAACAACTGTTACTGGAATGAATTTTCCGTCTTCAAAAATTTGAGTCATTCCAATTTTTTTAGCTAAAATTCCTGACATGTTTCTACCTCCATCAAATAATATATTGGTTGACAACTTGACCTCGTGGTTCTACCACCCTGCTTTAAAAAAAAGCGCCAACTTGTATTATTCTGTAAGGAAAATTTTTATTCCGATAATCCTCTTATCAAACAAATCAAATTACTCGAAATATAACCTTACAATGTTTTTCTAAAAATCAACTATTAGATTTGTTTGATTTCTATTCCAACACCAGCTGGTAAGTTAACTGCTGTTAACGAAGCTATTGTCTTTTGTGTAGAATTGTTGATCTCAACCATTCTTCTGTGTACTCTCATTTCAAATTGTTCTCTTGAATCCTTGTTTACATGCACTGATCTTAATACAGTGTACTTTCTAATTTTAGTAGGTAATGGCATAGGTCCTGCGATTTCCGCTCCAGACTTTTTAGCAACTTCCGCTATTTTCTTAGCTGATTGATCTAATAAAGTGTGATCATAAGCTTTTAAGTAGATTCTTAATTTGTTAGAAGCCATTTATTACTTTACACCTCCTTGAAAATTATCTTTAAGGATTTTCAAATATCCTTATACACTTTAAAGAGTATATCATACTTTCTCAAAAAAGAAAAGCTTTTTTTTAGTTTTTTTTTAATATTTTTTACATTTTTTTCAAAGCTTGCTTTTTAGGTTTTTCTAAGCTTTTTTATAGCTAAGAAAATATTTTTAGAAAAAAAATACCCAGAATAATCTGGGTATTTAAACTATTTTATTATTAACTATTTTATGATTTCTGCAACTACTCCAGAAGCTACTGTTCTTCCACCTTCTCTGA
>ERZ833782.258-NODE-258-length-72256-cov-5.144416_pt1 | contig 72256 bp, 56 predicted proteins | sample MGYA00519577_ERZ833782 | MGnify/ENA primary metagenome ERZ833782 (study PRJEB31850, sample SAMEA3708745) | human gut metagenome | biome: human gut; feature: human-associated habitat; material: faeces | place: China | collected 2014 ...
TGACAAATCTTCGACATTTCTATCTTATTTTTATAGTTTTAATCTATACTTCTTTCAAACAGAGCGCAAAGTAAGCACTTTTATGTATATAAAACAAGTATTTCCTAAATAAATTCATTATTGAGCGGTAATTTTTCTTCATTTCACCAATTTTCGAAGCAATAGAAGGGCATTATTGCTTGCTCTCTCCACATTCATCTCTCTTCCACGATTAGTTTCCTGCTTCATAGTGCAAATTTCACTTTTATAGGCAGCAGCAATCCAAACTGTACCAACGGGCTTCTCTTCAGTCCCCCCGCTGGGACCTGCGATTCCAGACGTAGCTACAGCACAGTCAGTTTTTAGCGCTTTCATCGCACCTTTTACCATTTCAATCACCGTTTCCTCACTTACCGCGCCTCTTTTTTCAAGCGTTTCCATCGATACACCCAGCAACTCCGTCTTTACTTCATTGGCATACGCTACTATGCTTCCTTTAAAATATTCCGAACTGCCGGCAACCGAAGTTATACGGGCTGCAATGCTTCCACCGGTACAACTTTCTGCGGTAGAAAGAGTCAAATTCTTCTTCTTTAAAAGTTCGCCTATCAAAATTTCAATCGGAGTATCTTCCTCATCCAAAATATCTTCTCCTAAAATTGCCTCAAGTTTGGCACTCTCAGTATTTACACAAGCTTCTACCTCGCTACGATTCTGCCCGCGTCCCGTCAATCTTAAACGAATCAAACCCGGTTTTGGTAAATAAGCCAGTTTTAGACAAGCAGGTAATGCCATTTCCCAAGATTCCAATTTCTCAGCCAACACCGATTCGGGATAGTTTTGTACAGTAAATGTTCGATGAACAATTGCATCCGTACGAAACTTTGCACACAAACGTGGAATAACCTCTTCACTCATCACAGTGGTCATTTCCTGAGGAACTCCCGGCATAGAAACAAGTACCTTACCATCTTTCTCAAACCAACTGACAGAAGCACTCCCTACCCGATTATTAATAACGATGCAATCTTCAGGTACCATTGCCTGACTTTTATTCAACGCATTCATCGGTATTTTTCCCGCCAATACCCGTTTTACGTTTTCAAAGACAGCCTCGCTAAAGATCAGTCTGGTACCGAAGTATTTGCAAAGAGTCTGTTTGGTAATATCATCTTTGGTGGGTCCCAAGCCCCCTGTCACTAGTACAATATCTGCCCTTTTCATCGAAGCATCTACAGCTTCAATAATCTCATCTGCCCGATCTCGTACAGACACGACACGAATCACCTCTATACCTACTTTATTTAATTCGCGCCCCATCCATGTCGAATTGGTATCAGTCACCTGTCCTATCAACAGTTCATCACCAATGGTTATTATCTCCGCAAACATAGGACTCTTACAAAGTTACACGTGAATAAGCAGGCTGTTCTATAGAGCAGAAATCTTTATCCTGATATTTAAAATATCCGGTGATAGCGATCATTGCGGCATTATCTGTAGTATAGCTGAACTTGGGAATAAAAATTTTCCAACCATATTTCTCTGCATGCTCACGAAAGGCATTACGCAAACCGTTGTTAGCAGAAACACCGCCCGCTACAGCCACTTCATTAATTTTATATTGTTTGGCTGCTTTACGAAGTTTATCCATCAAAATGTCTACTACCGTTGCTTCAAGCGAAGCTGCCAAATCGTTCTTATGGTGTTCGATGAAATCGGGATCCTCTTTCATCCAATCACGCAGAGAGTAAAGAAACGACGTTTTCAATCCGCTAAAACTATAATCCAAACCAGAAATATGAGGTTTACTAAAAGTATAAGCCTTCGGATTGCCCTGACGTGCCAAACGGTCAATTATAGGTCCCCCCGGATAACCAAGTCCCATTACTTTCGAACATTTATCAATTGCTTCTCCGGCAGCATCGTCAATAGTCTGTCCCAGAATCTCCATATCATTATATGCTTTCACCAATATAATTTGAGAATTACCTCCGGATACCAGCAAACAAAGGAATGGAAAATCGGGCTGTTCATTTGTTTCTCCTTCCTCTTTAATAAAATGCGCTAACACGTGTCCTGTCAGATGATTAACATCAATCATCGGGATATTTAATGAACGTGCAAAACCCTTTGCAAAAGATACTCCAACCAGCAATGAACCCATCAACCCAGGCCCCCTTGTAAAGGCTACCGCACTCAACTCTTCCTTGGTCACTCCTGCACGCTTCAACGCTTCATGCACCACAGGTACTATATTCTGTTGGTGAGCACGCGATGCCAATTCCGGTACTACTCCACCATAAGCTTCGTGTACAGCCTGGCTAGATACCACATTCGATAACAAATAACCATCTTTAATAACTGCAGCTGATGTATCGTCACAGGAAGATTCAATTCCTAATATAATTGTACTCATACGCTTTTTGATATTTAAACGATGCAAAAGTAATGATAAAAGTAGGATTCATAACGAACTATTTTATATTTTTGTTCTCAAAATCAAAACAACCGCCTATCAGAACGCTGAAGAAGACTGTACGTTGGGTTATCGGTATCATATTAGGTATATATATCGGAACTATTATTTTGCTGAATATTCCATATATTCAGCGAAATATGACTACGTTTGTCACAAAAGAACTATCCCGGACTTTGGGTACAGAACTGACTATCGGTAAGATAGACATTGGATTATTAAACCGTATCATTATAGATGATGTATTGCTCGACGATCAATCGGGAAAAGAAATGCTCAAAATTACACGTCTTTCTGCCAAATTTGATATTATTCCTTTATTCAACGGAAAAATCACAATCAGCAGCGTGCAGTTATTTGGCTTTAATATCAACTTGAATAAGCCCGCTCCGCACATGGAGCCAAATTTTAAATTCGTCTTGGACGCATTTGCATCCAAAGATACAGTAAAAACAAAAAAGGACATTGATCTACGTATTAATTCCATATTAATACGCCGTGGTAAACTATCCTACGACGTATTATCGGAAGAAGAAACGCCCGGAAAGTTTAACCCGCAACATATCAAACTACACAATATCATTGCCAACATTTCACTCAAGGCACTTCAAAACGATTCGATCAATGCAGCCATCAAACGCCTGAGTGTAGACGAACAATCGGGCTTTGAACTACGAAAGTTGAGCCTGAAAGTCATTGCTAATAACAAAGGCATGAAAATAGAAAATTTCGCAATAGAAATGCCGGGTACCGAAATGAAAATGGATACTATCCGAATGGAATATGACAGTTTGAAAGCACTCAACCATTTTGCCGATAACGTTCGCTTCTCTTTCCGTACTTTACCATCTCATGTGACTTTGAATGACATTTCAGCTTTTGTCCCGGCATTATCCAATTTTAAAGAAAAACTAGATCTCAACATTGATGTAGAAGGTACGCTCAATCAACTGAATTGCAGAACACTGGAAATCAACGCAGGAGATAAGTTCCGACTAAAAGGAGATGTATCTTTACAAGACTTATCACGTCCTCAAGACGCTTACGTTTATGGACATCTGGCCAATCTCTCTGCCAACAAAGAGGGAATCGGATTTTTAGTGCGCAATCTAAGCCCGCACTACAATGGCGTTCCCCCTGTATTACAACACTTAGGAAATACCTCTTTTCATGGTGAAATATCAGGGTACTTTACAGACTTGGTTATGTACGGCCTGTTCCGTACTGACATAGGCTCCGTCCAAACCGACTTAAAGCTTAGTTCCGATAAAGCTAAAGCGCTGTTTTCTTATTCAGGAGGCGTAAAGACCACCGATTTTGAGTTAGGGCAACTGCTAGGAAACAAGCAATTGGGCAAGATTACCTTTAATCTGGATGTCCGAGGAAACCACTACAAGAGCCAATATCCTTCCATTACGTTAAAAGGTTTGATAGCATCCCTCGAATACAGTAATTATAAATATGAAAACATCACGCTGGACGGAGAATTCAAACGCGGTGGTTTTGACGGTAAAGTGGCATTGAATGACGAAAACGGTTCGGTACATTTAAACGGCAACATCAATGTAGTCGAAAAAGTCCCTACTTTTAACTTCAATGCAGTCATAGACAAAATACGTCCACACGACCTGAATCTGACAAAGGAGTATCCGGATGCAGAATTTTCTTTGAAGCTAAAAGCTAATTTCCGGGGTGGTTCCATCGATGAAATGATGGGTGAAATCAATATAGACAGCTTACAATTTACCGCACCAGAGAAGAGCTATTTTCTGGATAATATCAACATCACTGCAACCCGCCAAGATAAAGAGAACCAATTGAAACTAACCTCCAGTTTCTTAAAAGCAAGTATCGAAGGCAATTACCTGTATCATACGCTTCCGGCAAGTGTTATGAACATTATGCGGCGATATATTCCTTCACTAATTCAACCGGATAAAAAGCCTATTAAAACCAATAATAACTTTAGTTTCGATATTCACATATTTAATACAGAACTGTTGTCGACAGTATTTGACATCCCATTGAAAATATATTCACACTCGACTGTGAAAGGTTACTTCAACGATCAGGCACAACGCTTGCGTGTAGAAGGCTATTTTCCACGTTTACAATATCAAAACACGTTTATCGAGTCAGGTTTGGTACTTTGTGAGAATCCTACCGATCAGTTCAAAGCAAAGGTCCGGTTCAATAACCTAAAGAAAGAAAGTGCTGTAAGCATCTCTCTGGACGCACAAGCCAAGAATGACACTATAAATGCCAATATCAACTGGGGTAACAATGCCATCAGTACTTATAGCGGACGATTATCTGCCGCCGCCAGTTTCTTCCGCGCAGCCGAAGAAAAGTCCCCACTGAAAACTGTCGTAGATATTAAACAGACAGACATCATCCTGAATGATACTCTATGGCAGGTTCATCCCTCACAAGTTGTCGTCGATTCAGGAAAAATAGATGTGAATGATTTCTATTTTTCACATCAGGACCGTCATATCCGTATCAATGGACGCATTTCAGAACAAGCCAAAGATACATTAAAAGTAGAACTAAAGGACATCAATGTAGGCTACGTGTTCGATGTGGTAAACTTTGACGATGTGGACTTCAAAGGAGACGCTACGGGAACAGCATATGCCAGTGGCATTTTAAAAGAACCGGTCATGAACACCCGCCTGCATTTTAAAAACTTCACCTTTAATGATGCCTCGTTGGGGGCTATGGATATTTACGGTGCGTGGAAGAACGACATGCGCGCTATCTTTCTTGATGCACACATGGAAGAAGAAGGAGTGTCGAAGACGCATGTCATCGGGCATGTCTATCCGTTAAAACCGGAAAGCAAACTAGACTTGAATATAGAGACGGAGCATACGAATATCCAATTTCTCCAATACTTCATGCGTTCCATTGTTGAAGACCTGCATGGACGTACCAGTGGTAAAGCCCATTTCTACGGAAAGTTCAAGGCACTCAATATCGAAGGAAACCTGATGACGGACGCATCCTTAAAAATAGGAATACTGAATACTTCGTTCACCGTAACAGACACCATCCGTTTGTCCACCAGTGGTATTAGCTTCGATAATATACGCATAGCAGATATGGAAGGACATCAGGGTACTATGAACGGCAAACTGAATTTCCGGCATTTCAGGGACCTAAGTTATCATTTCGAATTCAACGTGAACAACATGTTACTTATGAATACGAAAGAAAATCCGGATATTAACTTTTACGGAAAAGTATATGGAACCGGTAATGCAATGTTGATTGGAAACCCGCAGGAATTACAAGTCAATGCAGCTGTCACTACCAATCGTAACACCAATTTTGTCTACATAACCAACGCAACAGCTTCAGCAGCCAGCAACCAGTTTATTAAGTTTGTCGATAAAACGCCCCGCAGGTTTGTGCAGGATTCCATTAATGTAATGTCAGAATACGATCGGTTACAGCAAGAGATGGAAGAAGAAGAATCCAAAACGGATATTCGACTGAACCTGCTGATAGATGCTACTCCGGATGCTACAATGAAAATTATCATGGACCCTATTGCCGGAGATTACATCAGCGGTAAAGGCTCCGGTAACATACGTACAGAGTTCTTTAATAAAGGAGATGTGAAAATGTTCGGTAATTACCGTATCAACCAAGGTATCTACAAATTCAGTTTACAAGAGGTCATCCGCAAAGATTTTATCATTAAAGACGGAAGCAGCATCACTTTCAACGGTCCCCCATTGGATGCGACACTTGACATTCAGGCTAGTTACACGGTAAATTCAGCTTCACTGAACGACCTGATTCCCGACGCTTCGGAAACGATTACCCAACAACCTAATGTGAAAGTGAATTGCATCATGAATCTGACAGGAATTCTCTGGCGTCCTAACATCAAGTTGGGAATTGAACTCCCCAATGAACGGGACGAGATACAGACACTGGTACGCAATTATATCAGTACAGACGAACAGATGAACATGCAAATTCTCTACCTGTTGGGCATTGGCAAGTTCTATCCGCAGGAAAGTACCGGAGGTACCCAAAACTCCAACATGACATCATCGGCCCTGTTCTCTACCCTATCCGGACAGTTAAACAATCTGTTGTCACAAGTATTCGATAACAACAACTGGAACATCGGCACTAATCTCAGTACAGGTGACAAGGGTTGGACGGACATGGAAATAGAAGGCATCTTATCCGGGCAGTTGCTGAACAACCGCTTGCTAATCAATGGGAATTTCGGCTACCGGGACAATCCATTGGCAAATACCAACTTCATTGGAGACTTTGAAGCAGAATGGTTACTCAACCGTTCGGGAGACATACGCCTAAAAGCATACAATGAAACGAATGACCGCTATTATACGCGAACCAACCTGACTACACAAGGAATCGGTATCATGTATAAAAAGGACTTCAATAAATGGAGTGAGCTTCTTTTTTGGAATAAATGGAAACTGAGAAACCTGAGACGGAAGCAAGCAGCCGCTAAGGACAGCATACCGAATGATTCGGTGAAAGAGACCCTAAAAGCGAAATCGGAAATGAAAAGAGAGCATCCAATGTAATGCTCTCTGTCTTTTTACTGATGACAAAACTACCAAATAGAAATGAAACAGCTCTTAGAGTAAAACTTGCTAAATGCGCCGAAAGAGCATTTCATTTAGAAACTTTTGTCGACAATCACCTTTCCGAAAGGAGTCAAAGCGAGTCCGGCTAACTTAAAGTGCTGCTTTCCGAACGGTATACCGATAATGGTAATACAAAGCAAAATCCCCCATCCCAAGTGAGAGAGGCTGATCCAAATTCCACCTAGAAACAACCAGATGATATTCATTATGATACTGAGGCAACCTCCAGAATCAGGAGTACTTCTCACCTCTTTGCCAAATGGCCATAAAGCAAGTCCGGCCAATTTCAATGTCTGAAAGCCGAATGGAATACCAATAATGGTAATCATCATTAAAAGACTTGAAATAAGATATTCTATCGCAGTAAAGATGCCGCCACAAAGCAGCCAGATAAGATTTAACAATGGATTCATAGAATTATCAGATTAATGATAAAAAAGAAAAAGGTCGGAAGTTCACATTTCGGGTACCTCCAACCTTTTCTTTCTATACCTTATATTAATGATTAATAAGAACGAGCAAATATCACACGGCAAGCAGACGGTTTTCCTGTCACCATACACTTACCCGGCTCTTTGTCACCTTCAACAAACGATTCGAACGGAATGCAACGAATCGTCGCCTTTGTCTCCTCTTTGATCTTTTCCTCCGTCTCCACTGTTCCATCCCAGTGAGCCAGGATAAAGCCGCCTTCTTCGATTTTCTCCTTAAACTCATCATAGCTATCCACCGTAGTGATACGTGAGTCACGATAAGTACGTGCTTTCTTATAGATGTTAGCTTGGATCTCTTCCAGCAGATTCTGAACATACGTCTCAATTCCATCGCAAGTCACAGTCTCTTTCTCCAGAGTATCACGACGCATTACCTCCATCGTATTGTTCTCCAAGTCACGTCCACCCATCACCAGACGAACAGGCACACCCTTCAATTCATAATCGGCAAATTTAAAGCCCGGACGTTTATTGTCAGCATTATCATATTTCACTGAAATGCCCAATTGCTTCAATCTTGCCACAATACCTTCTACCTTAGCATCAATCAGCTTCAACTGCTCGTCATTCTTATAGATAGGAACGATCACTACTTGGATCGGAGCCAGATGCGGAGGAAGTACCAGACCGTTATCATCCGAGTGAGTCATGATCAGTGCCCCCATCAGACGGGTAGAAACACCCCAAGAGGTAGCCCATACATATTCAAGCTTGTTCTCTTTATTTACAAACTGAACATCGAATGCTTTTGCGAAATTCTGTCCCAAGAAGTGTGAAGTACCACTCTGCAATGCCTTACCATCCTGCATCATTGCCTCGATGGTATACGTGTCAAGTGCACCGGCAAAGCGCTCATTAGCCGATTTCACACCTTTAACTACCGGAACTGCCATATACTTCTCTGCAAATTCGGCGTATACATTCAACATACGGATAGCCTCTTCTTCCGCCTCTTCGCGCGTTGCGTGTGCTGTATGACCTTCCTGCCACAAGAATTCCGCAGTCCGGAGGAATAATCGCGTACGCATTTCCCAACGGAAAACGTTAGCCCACTGATTACATAAAATAGGCAGATCACGATATGACTGGATCCAGTTTTTATAAGTATTCCAAATGATTGTTTCAGAAGTCGGACGAATAATCAACTCTTCTTCCAATTTTGCAGCAGGATCGACCACCACACCCGAACCATCTTCGGCATTTTTCAGGCGATAATGTGTTACTACGGCACACTCCTTGGCAAAGCCTTCTACGTGTTCAGCTTCACGACTCAGAAATGATTTCGGAATCAGCAACGGGAAATAAGCATTAACGTGTCCGGTTTCTTTAAACATGTCGTCCAGCTGACGCTGCATTTTCTCCCAAATAGCGTATCCGTAAGGCTTAATCACCATACATCCACGCACAGCCGATTGTTCTGCCAAATCGGCTTTCACCACCAAATCATTGTACCACTGCGAATAGTTTTCGCTGCGTTTGGTCAGGTCTTTCAGTTCTTTTGCCATTATATTTTTCTTCTTTTAAAGTTTTCTATCTTCAAAACAGGATGCAAAAATACTAAAAATGGGTGAACTGTGCTCATTCTTTATCTATAATTTTAAGAGAGGTCATACCAAGGTTATATATAAATCAGCCGGTTTATGGATCGACAACCGGCCGGTTTATGGTTTCTCTAAAGACAAGAGATCACCATTTCCTGCCCTTCTCTTCCAACGGGAACCATACATATTAGAGGATTAACGCATTCTTTATCACCCAAAGAACAGATCGTCAAAACAAAGAGTTGCTTATGAACGTACCTAACTTTTCACCGGTTCGTTGATACCAAATCCGAAAAGAGCAAAATCTCCCTTTACCGGATCATCCGGCCATATTTCCCGCAACGCATCAGTAATGCAACGTGCTGTTTTCAGGCATTTACGTGCATTGGTCAATCCAAGATCAGTCGAGATGCGATGTACATGAGTGTCAAGAGGGATAATTAGATCTGAGGGACTGAAACTCCGCCAAATACCGAGGTCGACAGGAGAATCCCTACGAATCATCCAACGCAGAAACATACACATTTTCTTTGCTTCGGAAGCACTTGACAAAGCAGGCATCCCATTGATATGTCCGAACACCGATTGCAATCTTTCCAATGGCGTACCGGAAGAGAGAGAATGGCACAAATAGGATTCCAGATCTCCATGCTCCCGGTAGGCAGCATACAAAGTCTGGCAGAGTATATAGAAATCATTCCAGGAGTAATAGCGATAAAAACTGGATGTTACTCCCCGATATTTCCTCCATTCTTCACTTAATATATATCGATATGGAGCATTCAGGAAAAGCTCGTGATCAATCCGGTCACCACTTTTGATAATGGCCTTTCTATTACCGGTAGCGATCCAGGAAGCGATCAGTCCGGAGATCTCAATATCAGCTTTATCAGTATACCGATGGGGAAACTGTATCGGATCATCCATAATAAATTCTTCCACCTCATATTTATCCGCTAAAAGCAAAAGCTTTTCCTTTAGTTCTTGTTTCATATAGACTTTAAAAACTGTACATTAAAAAAACGCCACAGATTGTATGGATTCATACAGAAATAGGGAAATAAGTCTGTGGAAATCCATAGAATCTGTGGTGAACAAGCCTTTTGCTACAAAGGCTTATAAGTTTATTTACTAAAATCTCTCGGAGCAGGTACCGGAGGCAACGGTTTACGATCTTTAAGCTGTTTCATAACCTCTTCGATGGCTCTGTTCAGTTGCTGGTCTTCTCCATTCCACTCCTTCACCGGATCATTGTCAATCAAAATATCCGGATCTACTCCATGGTTCTCAATAATCCATTTCCCGGTCTTCGGGTCATAGCTCGTAAAGAATGGCACACGTATGTCCGTACCATCCATGTATGGCAATGATCCGCTGATACCCACAATGCCTCCCCAGGTACGAGTTCCTATCAACTTACCCAAGCCAAGTGCGCGGAAGCCCCACGGGAATAGGTCGCCATCTGAAGCGGAGTATTTATTAATCAAACAAACCTTCGGTCCCACCTGTACAGCATCAGGCACTGTTCCCACATGGCTGGTACCTCTACCCATAGTCAGACGATAAGGTTCACGGGAAAGACGTTCCAAAATCATTGGTGAAACATTACCTCCACCATTGGCACGATCATCGATAATCAACCCTTCTTTATCAAGTTGCGGATAAAAATAGCGGGCAAACTCGTTCAAGCCTTCCGGCCCCATATCCGGAATATAAATATATCCGATACGTCCGTTGGAAGCCTGGTCCACCTTCTTTATATTATCCTGTACCCAATTGTAATGTATCAAAGGATATTCATTGGCAAGCGGACTGATCACAACCTTACGTGCTCCGGAAAGCTGAGGTTTGACATTCAGCGAAATTTCAGTAGGTATCTCTGCTTTACCCACCAGTAAAGAATACATATCTTTAACTGTATTAGTCGGCACACCGTCAATAGCTACGATGTACTCTCCCACTTTCACATCAACACCCGGTTCCGTAAGCGGAGAGCGCAGTTCTTTGCTCCAAGATGCTCCGGGGAATATCTTCTCCAGACGGAAAAAGCCACTCTTGTCGCGAGTTATTTCCGCACCAAGCAAGCCGGTATTGATCCGTTTGGGCTGTTCCGTTTCTCCCGGATTGACATAAGCATGCCCACAGTTCAATTCACCTATCATCTCACCGATAATGTAATTCAGGTCTAAACGAGTTTTAACGTAAGGCAGCAAGACCGCATATTTTTCTTTAATTGCTTTCCAATCTACACCGTGCATGCTCTCCTGATAGAATCCGTCACGATAGGCACGCCAAGCTTCATCAAAGATTTGTGCCCACTCTTTCGGATAATCCACAGTAATCTTCATATTGCTTAAATCGACCGGAGCGGTCAGTTCTGTCTTACCCGAAGGAAGATTGGTCACATAAATCTGACGGCCTTTAAAGAAAAGTGCCTTCTTACCATCGTAAGTAACATCCATCGAAGCTCCATCGGCAATCGATTCCTCTTTCTGACTTGCCAAGTCATACATTTTCGTACCACCGCGTCCCCAGTAGTACACCTTGTTGCCATCCGAATAGAAGTTACCATAATAAGACGGAGACAAGGGCAAGCGAACGATGCGATCGGTAACGCCATCCGGATCGAATTTCACCAACGAAGCATCGGCCACTTCCTTCTTATCTGCCGGTTTCTTATCCCCGCTTTTGGGGGTAGCATTAGATACAGCCACTTCCGCATCTTTCTGCATGAAAGGAGACGATGTATCCTTAGACAGCAAAGCGATGTACACACCATACATATTATTATATACATGGTTCCATTCCAATGATCCGTAAGTCGGGTTAAAATCACGGGCAGAAGAGAATATCAGATACTTTCCGTCGGCACTGAACACCGGAGAAGAAGAGTTATACCATTTGTCGGTCACCGGATATTCTTTCTTTTCCGCAATGTTGTAGACATATACGACATTGATTTCATTTTTACCCATCCGTGTATAAGTCAACCACTCACTGTCCGGAGAGAAAGTAACTCCACCCGGCACTCCCACCGGATCTTGCAATAATAAAGAAACTTTCCCGGAAGCCACATCCAGCAGATTAACTCGGTTCTTACGATCCATATACACTATCTTCTTAGAATCCGGACTCCATTTAAAGTCACGGATATATGTATCGTTCTTATGAGTTAACTGCATCGGTTCGCCACCTGCCGCATTCTGCAGATAAAGTTCGGTTTCCCCTGTGGCATCAGAGATATAAGCAATCTGTGTTCCGTCCGGTGACCACTGTGCATCACGATCGTGAGCTCCCGGCGAACGAGTTATATTTTTTGTAACCCCTTTCTCTACCGGCAGATTGAATACTTCACCCCGGCTTGTCACTACCATCCGTGCTCCATCCGGTGAAAGGCTGGCCGCAGTCACATAATTCGCTCCCTCTTTCAAATCGGTGCGGGCATAGATATTATCAGAAGCCAGTGTAATGTTAACCTTTTCAGCTTTCCGGGCCGCAGCATCCATCTTATAAATATATCCGCCGTTTTCAAAAACGATGGTATTGCCATGGACGCTTGGGAATTTCACATCATACTCAGTGAAGTTCGTCACCTTTACAGTCTGTTTAGTCTTCGTATTGTATGCGAAGATATTCATGATACGGTCACGGTCGGAAAGGAAAAAGATTTCATCGCCAATCCACATCGGAAAAATGTCCTGAGCTACATTATTGGTAACATTCTCCACTGTTTTGTTTCCCGGATTATACACCCAGATGTCATCGGCCATACCGCCTTTATAATACTTCCAGGTACGAAATTCGCGCATCACCCGGTTGTATGCCAATTGTTTTCCGTCCGGTGAATAGCTGCAAAAGCCTCCCTCGGGAAGAGGAATGACTTCTGACAATCCGCCTTCTTTGTCTACAGTAAAGAGTTTACCGGAGAATCCGTCGCTGATGCGATTACGATACACGATACGTTGTCCGTCCGGAGTCCATGTCATAACAATGTTGTTAGGTCCCATACGGTCACCCAAGTCGTCACGGCTATTGGTAGCCGTGTAGGTTATCCGTAGTGGTTCGCCACCCGTTGCAGGCATGGTATACACTTCTGTATTTCCATCGTACTGCCCGGTGAATGCAATCGTTTTGCCGTCCGGAGAAAACCGGGGAAACATTTCGTATCCCACATGGGAAGTCAGGCGTTGTGCTTCACCTCCCGAAGCAGGCACTTTATACAAATCGCCCGCATACGAAAATACGATCTCATTTCCGTTCGTAGCGGGGAAACGCAACAACCGTGCTTCTCCTGCAGCCGACAGCAGCATAGGAGCACCTGCCAGAACGAAAATAGATAGGATTAGTTTCTTGTTCATGTGATTATCTATTAAATTGATTCACAAAGGTAAGAAAAGAACAAAGAGTGACAGAAGAAATACATAAAAAAACCGCAGATCCATCATTCTTTTCCTACAAAAAGACTGGAGAAATCTGCGATATTCTATTTTAGTTGAGGAGATAAACTTTTGAGCGGTAGGCGAGGGTCGAACTCGTGACCTGCGGCTTGGGAAGCCGCCGCTCTACCAACTGAGCTACTACCGCATGTGTTGCTTTTATTTTGTAAAGCCATGCAAAGATAAATATTGTTTCCGAAATATCCATAGCAATGGCACAATATTTTGCATCCGGGAATGGAAATATAAAATATTACCGTACATTTGCTAACCCAAAATACACAGATAGATTCATGAAACAGATCATACTCATCACCGGAGGAGCCCGTTCGGGCAAAAGCAGCCATGCCGAACGCCTGGCGCTATCCCTCTCTCCTAATCCGGTTTACTTGGCCACCTCACGTATCTGGGACGAAGAATTTCGTCAAAGGGTATTGCGCCATCAAGCCAACCGCGGACCGGAATGGACCAATATAGAGGAAGAAAAAGAATTGAGCCGCCACTCTTTGGAGGGGCGTGTAGTGCTGATCGATTGTGTAACCCTCTGGTGCACCAATTATTTCTTTGATCTCGAAGCAGACACCGACAAGGCACTGACTGCTGTTAAAGCCGAGTTTGACCGACTGACACAACAGGACGCGACCTTTATTTTTGTCACCAACGAAATCGGCATGGGAGGAACTTCAGAAAACCTGATACAACGAAAGTTCACTGACATGCAAGGATGGATGAACCAGTATATAGCCTCCCGGGCCAATCGGGTAATACTAATGGTATCGGGGATTCCTGTGAAAGTAAAAGACGAAAAGTAAATGATAGAATAACCCTTATAAAATGAAAACATTTCAAATCACCAGACCGGACGAAACCATCCGGGAAGCACTGACCGATAAAATAAATAATCTGACCAAGCCCAAAGGCTCTCTGGGAACACTTGAAGAACTGGCCTTGCAGATCGGGCTTATCCAGCAAACACTTACTCCCGAGCTGAGACATCCTCAAAATATCATATTCGCAGCCGATCATGGCATTGTCGACGAGGGAGTCAGCCTCTCTCCCAAAGAGATCACCTGGCAACAAATCAGCAATTTTCTTCACGGAGGGGCGGGTGTCAACTTCCTTTGCCGCCAGCACGGATTCGAGTTGAAGATTGTAGATGCCGGAGTGGATTACGACCTCCCATACGAGAAAGGAATCATCAACATGAAGGTACGCAAAAGCTCGCGTAACTATCTGTACGAGGCAGCCATGACAGAAGAAGAAATGAATTTGTGCATCGAGCGCGGAGCGGAAGTAGTCCGTCAGTGTCATGCCGAAGGTTGCAATGTGCTTTCTTTGGGCGAAATGGGTATCGGCAACACTTCTTCGTCTTCCATGTGGATGACGTGCTTCACCCATATTCCTCTCGAACTGTGTGTCGGAGCAGGCAGCGGACTCGACAATGCAGGCGTCCGTCATAAATATAATGTATTGCAGCAGGCACTGGACCATTATCAGGGAGACGGAAGCGCACGCGACCTGATCCGCTATTTCGGCGGACTGGAAATGGTAATGGCAATAGGCGCCATGCTTCAGGCGGCCGAGTTAAAGATGATTATCCTGGTAGACGGATTCATCATGACAAACTGCATCCTTGCAGCCTCCCAACTTTACCCTGAGGTATTGCATTATGCCATCTTCGGTCATCAGGGAGATGAAGCCGGACATAAGCTGGTACTCGATGCCATGGGAGCCAAGCCATTACTGAATCTGGGTTTACGTCTCGGAGAAGGAACCGGAGCCATCTGCTCCTATCCTATCATTGACTCTGCCGTACGGATGATCAACGAGATGGACAACTTTGCACATGCAGCCATCACCAAATATTTCTAATAAGATTTGCCGATGAATATATTAGCAGCATTTATCTTTTTTACCCGCCTCCCCTTCTGGCGTATCCGCGAAGTTCCGGCAGAATGTTTTAAACACGTTGTGCCTTACTGGCCTTTGTCCGGATGGCTCACGGGCGGCATCATGGCAGGGGTACTTTGGTTGAGCGCACAGATCCTCCCCTTCTCCGTTGCCGTATTGTTGGCACTTGCCGCCCGGTTATTGATCACCGGTGCCCTACACGAAGACGGGTTGGCAGATTTCTTCGATGGATTCGGAGGAGGTACGAACCGGGAGCGGATTCTTTCCATCATGAAAGATTCGCATATCGGCAGCTACGGTGTCATCGGGTTGATTTTCTACTTCTTTCTTCTATGGAGTCTTTTGATGTCGCTCCCCCTCTCCTTCGCATGTATTACATTGATTGCAGGCGACACGATAAGCAAGCTGACCTCATCACAAATCATCAACTTCCTGCCTTACGCACGGAAAGAAGAAGAAAGCAAGGCCAAAGTAGTATATAACAGAATGTCAGGCGGAGAATTTGCTTTCGGTCTGTTATGCGGTATACTTCCTTCAGCACTCCTGCTACCGTACCGATACTGGATGGCTATCGTACTTCCGCTGATCATGCTGTATCTGCTTTGCACACTGATGAAACGGAAGTTGCAAGGTTATACCGGCGACTGTTGCGGAGCACTGTTTCTTCTAAGCGAACTGTCTTTCTACCTGGGAATAGTTATACTAATGTTTATATAGTCATGGAAGTCATATTAATCCGCCATACCTCTGTCGATGTTCCTAAAGGAGTCTGTTATGGCCAGACTGATGTACCTTTGCGAGATAGTTTTGAAGAAGAAGCCTCAATTACGGCTCAACAACTACAGAACGACGTATTTGATGCCGTATTCACAAGCCCGCTGAGTCGTTGCACCCGCCTGGCAGACCACTGCGGCTATCCGGATGCCATTCGTGATGCCCGGCTGAAAGAGCTGAACTTCGGTGAATGGGAGATGCAGGAGTTTGATAAAATATGTGATCCGCGACTGGAGGAGTGGTATAACGACTACTTCCATGTAGCTGCTACAGGCGGAGAGTCTTTTATGATGCAGCTTCAACGGGTATCGGAGTTCCTGAATGAAGTGAGTGGAAAAGAGTATAAACGCATAGCCGTCTTTGCACATGGAGGGGTGCTGATTTGTGCACAAATCTATGCAGGGATACTGAGAATGGAAGACGCTTTTGACGCACTGACACCTTACGGCGGAGTGGTCCGGCTGCAACTTAACTCAAAGACAGAAGAATAGTCAGCCACACCAACACAACCATCAGTACCTCTGCCTGCCGATTGACACAGACGGCTTTCTTCATATCCTCGGTTGTCAATGCCCGTTCGTTGTTGCCTATAAAAGGCTTCCACACCTCTTCGCCGAAATAATAGTGGGGCCCGCCGAAACGGCAATTCAGAATACCGGCCAAAGCAGCTTCGGGATAACCGGAGTTTGGGCTGGCGTGCCGGCTGCCATATTTACCCACGAACCTGAGCAAAGAAAACCGTCCGCTGACGAGGATCATCAACAAAGCCGTCAGGCGGGCAGGAATATAATTGGCAACATCATCGATCCGGGCCGCTATACAGCCGAATTGACGGTAACGCTCGTTGCGGTAACCGATCATAGAGTCAAGTGTATTCACCATCTTGTACGCCATCATGCCGGGCACTCCCAACACTGCATACCAAAAAAGTGGTGCAATTACCCCATCACTCAGATTTTCGGCTAAAGTCTCCAAAGCTGCGGTACGCACCTCTTGTGCAGATAGTGCAGAGGTATCCCGTCCCACAATACGGGCCACTTGTTTACGCCCCTCGTCCAATGAACGGTCTACGGCTTCGAAGACCATCCGGACCTCACGTATCAGGGTTGTACCTGCCAGGCAACAAAAGATCAGCAGTGTTTGTATCAGCGCTGTCAGTATGATGGAATACTCTCCGATCACTTTAAAAAAGAGGAAGGTAAAAAAGTAGACTCCCGCAATCAATGCTACCGACATCATTCCCCCTTTCCAAACGCGGGCCCTCCCCGCATTCAGACACTTCTCTCCCCAAGCTATCAGTTTACCGAATCCTACCACAGGATGTGGCAACCAGGACGGATCGCCTTGCCAGCGATCGAACAACCAGGCTAACGGTAACGGAAACAACCTGCAAAAATACACAAGGCTAATATACCAAAAGAACATTCCATCCATACTTTCTCTATCCTATCAGTCAGTCATTACTCCGCCATCCACTTCGCAATCGCTCCCACCAGTTCGTCATTCTCTTCCGGTGTCTGGGTGGCAATGCGGAAGAAACGTTCGTCCAGCCCTTCGAAGTTGGAAGCATCCCGAATCAGAATCCCTTCTTCACGGGCCAGATATTCCTTTAGAGCAGCAGCTTTTCCGAAACGCAGGCACACCAGCATAAAGTGAGTATCGGTAGGCCAGACCTCTAACCCGCCTATCGCCTCGAGCGAACTTTTCAGGCGGGCACATTCCGCCAGATAATCTTTCATGGAGAGACCGGCCGGGATGCCTTCGGAAAGCAGGTAGAGTCCTGCTTCGATGGCAAGCTGATTGACCGACCAGGGCATCCGGTTCGTACGCAGACGCCCTATCAGTCCGGGATGCGCAGTGACATACCCCAACCGAAGTCCCGGAATGGCATAGCGTTTGGTCATCGAATGTAGAAGGATCACATTGGGAAATCCGGCAGCTTCCTGCGCCGTAAAAAGCTCTTTCAGCGTGAAATACTCGTATGACTGATCGATCACGAAACAGACCCGGGGATGCTTTGCGATCAGTTCCGTCAGATACTTCTTATCACGCACCTCTCCGGTCGGGTTGTTCGGATTGCAAAGCCAGACCATATGCACGTCCTCCGGCACTGCATCGAGTGTGTACAGCGATGTGACCTTGTGCCCATGCATGCGGCAGGCATCGGCATACTCACTAAACGTAGGCATCAGAATGGCCGTGTTCGTTCCCCGAAAGGTCTGCGCTATCAGATAAATGGCTTCCGTAGCGCCATTCGTCACGCAAACCGAAGCGGCAGGCAGAGCGTGGCGGTCCGCCAGACGGGCCTCCAGCGTATAAGGTTCCGGTTCGGGATAAGCGGATATGGCAGAGATGCGCCCGCACAAATGTGCACGCAGTCCGTCGAGGTTCACCTTATTATATACGTTGGAACTGAAATTGCTCCGTATCGGGTAGCGGTATTTATAAGAATCGTCTCCGTGTCCTTCAATCATTGTCTGTCAATATTTGATAGATAAGCGGCAAGTCGACGTGCTTACGGACATGGGCTGCCAGTTTATCGTATTGTTCTTCTTTAAATGCTTTGTAATCAAAAGCCGTCTCTTTCAGTTTATCGGCGAAAGGCTCCAGCAGGTAATCGATAACTGAAGGATTGTCGAGAATGCCATGTACGTATGTTCCCATGCAGGTGCGGTCTACAAAATACCCATCCTCCCTTCCGTCCGCCAGATGGTTGAGTGGAGAAACAGGAACATCCGCAAGGGGCGTGGTCGTTCCCATGTGTATTTCGTATCCTTCGCAGACAGCGCTGTCTTCAAGAAAACGAAACCGTATCTGGCGGGTAACCTTCTCTCCCTGCATGCGGGTGCTGACAGGCAGTAACCCCAATCCCGGCAAGCGTTCTATCTCGCCTTCCACATGATCGGGATCGCAAACCTCCCTACCCATCAGTTGGTAACCTCCACAAATGCCCATTACCGTGGCACCTTCGCGGTGTGCACGGACGATGGCCTGCGCCACTCCGTTGCGGCGCAACTCATACAGATCGGACAAAGTGCTTTTCGAACCGGGCAACAGGATGATATCCGCTTTCATCAACTCGTCCGTATTGTTGGTGTAGAACAGGTGTACACGCGGATCGCGCTCCAAGACATTGAAGTCGGTGAAATTGCTTAAATGACGAAGCAACACGACAGCCACATTCACTTTGCCTTGTCCGGCACAGATATTCTTGGTCTGAAGCATCACCGAGTCTTCTTCCTCAATATAGATATCTTTATAGTAGGGCACCACCCCAACCACCGGAACACCACAAAGATCTTCCAGCATCTTTACCCCCGACTCGAAAAGGCGGATATCTCCACGGAATTTATTAATCAATATCCCCTTGATATGCTTCCGCTCTTCCGGCCGAAGCAGCATCACCGAACCGTAAACACTGGCAAACACTCCTCCACGGTCTATATCAGCCACGAGAATCACATCTGCCCCGGCATGCATGGCCATGGGCAGATTCACCAGATCGCTGTCACGAAGATTGATCTCGGAGATACTCCCCGCTCCCTCCATCACTACCGGATTATATCGGGCAGCCAAACGGTCGAATGCGGCATGAACCTCTTTTCGCAATTCCTCCCGCCCTTCACGGCGGAAATATTCGTAAGCATTCCGATTGCCGATGGGACGTCCGTTGAGCACCACCTGTGAAGTATGATCGGACGATGGTTTCAGAAGCAACGGGTTCATATCCGTATGGCAAGGCACACCTGCGGCCTCGGCCTGCACGGCTTGCGCCCTTCCTATTTCAAGTCCTTCGGGAGTGGCATAAGAGTTCAATGCCATGTTTTGTGCTTTGAATGGTGCCGGATGATAACCGTCTTGCAGAAATATACGGCAGAAAGCTGCGGCAATGATGCTTTTGCCTACATCGCTACCGGTTCCGGCCAGCATCAAAGGGTGTAAGTTCTTATTCATATCGTGTTCGTCACGTTAATGGGTGACAAACTTAGTGAAAATATTCGGGGAGAGCAAGTGGGCGTATCAAAAACTCACCACAGAGAACACAGAGTAATACAGAGAGGGGGTATGTCGAAACTCGTATTCACAACAGATTTATACAGATAAGTATCATTAGTTATCAACAGATTAAGTCAGTTCCATGGAACTCTGTGTTACTCTGTGGTGGATAATGACACATCTCCAATCCATGCAGTGTGCCTCCATGTGGAAGTTATAACAGTCTCAACTTTCTTGTCACATTCTTTGCTATTCCCACAAAATTCTTTATCTTTGTCATTTGAAAGCCGAAGAGAAATGCGGCATATTGAAACGTTTTGTGCGGAAAGAAAAGTACCAAATTTAATTAATGCATAAAAACAAGAACTTCAATAAATCAGTTTCATACGTGCGACGTAGGGTCGGGCGTGTGAACATATTTATGAAGTTCTAGGTATTGGTACTACCTCTTTCCGCGTAAATATGAACTCAGCGCCCGACTTCTTATATATATAAGGTATACATAAGGATGTGGACGTTCATAATAATCAGAAAGGTATGAACAGACCAATCAAAGAAGTAACAAGGAGGGGCAGGCATGGCTAACTGGATAACCCTCAAACAACTGTCGGAGAAACGCGGTATTGCCGAATCCGACCTCCGCACATGGGCAAACTTGGGATATATCGCTTCATCGAGGATAGAGAACGTCCTAATGATTGATGACGAAAGCCTGACCCAATATCTTGATGTTCACCAGACCCAAGATTTAGGTGAAAACTATCTGGAAAAGATTATCAAAGAAAAGGAACTGGAACGTGAAGTACTCCTCTCACAATGTGACGACGAACTATTTCTATTGAAAACCCAGAAACTACACCAACCGCTTTTTCATATCCTCATTCAGGAACTCGGCCAGTTGATTACAGACGATCATGAACGGGAAATATTCCTTTCCGTCTCCGGTGGCGAACCCATCGCACGGGTGGCGAAACGTAACAAAATGACGTATGCACAAGTGGCGACTTGCTATAGTTCCATCCTCCGGACTCTGGGTGAACATAAGGGACGAATCGCCACATTTCGCAGTCGGACGATGGAACTGATGTTCGATAAATGCAATGCGGTCACACCCGTAAATACTCCCCTATCAAACCTTGTCGGCGCGCATGCCTATAATGTTTTATATGGAGAGATGGGATTCAGGACAGTACGCGACCTTCTACAATACGCCACCCAGAACGGATGGCAAAGCCTGAGACGCTTCAAGGGTATGGGACTGGTTACGTATAAGAGTGTGATGAACGCACTAAGGGATGCCAACTTCATCATTGTCCGCAAAGACGGAAACATCGAGCTGTCACCAGAGATCGCTGCACTGGTAATATAAAAAAGATAGAACCGAGTATCCCGAAGGGAATTGAAACAGATACAAAATACCCTTTTATCAAAATGATAATCCAAACGCTTCAGATTCGCTTTTTCCCGTACAAAGTACCAAGGATGGGCTAAAATCGCCGTATTTTCGCATCAAGAAAATACCGTTAGAGACCAATACATCAATTACGAGGACAAAAGGATACCTACTTTGCATTATCGTTTAACAACAGAAACAAAAACCAATAAAATATCACATTTTTATCAATCATCAACCTATCACTCTACGAGAGTAACCAGAGAAATAGGATCACTGTTTTCACTCCCAAATAAGAACAATATATGTAATGGAAGAAAACATATAGAGATATTGGGCAAAACTCTTATTCATTTTTGAAAAACACAACCGTCTTTCGGAGTAAATGCTTACTTCTTTTGGTCGAAATATCGGCTCTTCGAAGTGAAAACGCAGACTCTTCCCCTTCCCAAGCCCGGTTTTCCGGGCAAAGAAGCAGAAAGTTCCGGGACATTCTCCCCTATATGGGTAAGAAAACAAAAAGGGATAGTTAGCAAAAAATGCCATTACCTGTCTTTTTGATCCAGAAAACGTTTTATAAGATACCAATTTGACAAACGAATATGTTATAATGAACTTCACCACAGATTACGCTGATTTACACAGATAAATATCATTCGCTATCAATTAATTTATTATCTTTGTATTTGTACTAAAAGAAACAAGATGTATTATGAAAGAGCCTGAAAAATACAAGCAACCAGAAGAGGAAACCACCCGACTGTCCGAGCCGACAGTAGCTTACAATAGTATGGCTTATCTCGAATTAGAAGCAGAAAAAGCAGAACTGATCCGGACTATTGCCAATATAGACAGTAAAGAAATCATCGATAAAGTGAAACAGAAACTTCACGATGTACTCGGTTTGGACAAAAACAGGGAAACCGAACCGGAGTGTAAAAAATATATTCTCGCAAATATAAAAGAAGCCTTCTGCGAACAAGAAAGAGTAAGAACCGGAGAAAGCAAGTCAAGACCGGCCGAAGAACTACTTGCAGAACTTATCAGAGAAAGGGAAGGTAATGATTGAAATACATACCATCGTAACCTTTGATAAAGAAATGAAACGGCTTAGTAAGAAGTATCATTCAATAATTAAAGATTACGCAGCTCTGATAGAAGATTTAAAAAAGAATCCGCATATAGGGGTAGACCTGGGAAACGGCATACGAAAAGTACGAATGGCTATAGCCAGTAAAGGGAAAGGAAAGAGCGGAGGCGCACGGGTCATCACCGATACATCAGCCATTATCAGCGTAGAAGAAGGCAGAGTTACCCTACTTACCATTTATGACAAATCCGACCGGGAAAATATCTCCGACAATGAGATAATAAGACTTCAACAAGAAATTCTGAAGAAGTAACACTTACCAACCTTTATCTTCTGAACAAACCTCCCCCCTCGTCTGTTACAAGGACTCATAAACCTAAACCGTAACAGACGTATGGAAAAAAAGAAAATACCCGTCGCACTGATGATAGCGGCAGGAATGCTCTTATACAACAACACCGTCGCGGCGCAGAGCCTCCCTCCCACACAGGAAACTTCGCAACATCAGCTTAGCTTTAACGAGGCGCTGCAACTGCTGCACAAAGGCAACCAAAGCCTGAAGATAGCCGACAAAGGCATCGACATAGCCCGTGCCGAACGTGGGAAGCTGAATGCTTTCTGGATGCCCAGCCTGCAATCGACCGGAGCATTTGTACACCTTTCGGAGAAGATAGAAGTGAAGCAACCGCTTTCTCAATTCACCGATCCGGCCAAAGACTTCGTACATTCCATCTTGCCGGACGATAAAATCATATCGTCCATACTCGATCAAATCGGGACGAACACCCTCATCTTTCCGTTGGCACCGCGCAACCTGACCACTGTCGACCTGACCGCCGAATGGGTATTGTTCGCCGGAGGCAAACGTATTCATGCCACTAAGATAGGCAATACGATGATAGACCTTGCCCGTGAGAACCGGGCACAGACCGATGCCACCCAACGAACACTGCTTGCCGAAAGCTACTACGGATTGCGCCTGGCACAAGAAATTGTCGGTGTCCGCCTGGAATCGTACAAAGCACTGAAGCTGCATTACGAGAACGCATTGAAACTGGAGTCTACCGGTATGATAGATAAAGCGGCACGCCTCTTTGCCCAAGTCAACATGGACGAAGCACTGCGTGAACTGGAAGCCGCCCGCAAGGAAGAGGCCGTGGTGCAACGCACCCTCAAGACCTTGCTGAATCTGGAGACGAGCGGAGACATCTCACCTTCCTCTCCCTTGTTTATCAACGATACTCTTCCTCCGAAGATGGAGTTTATGCAGGTAGTGGGCATCAGCAACTATCTGCTCAACCAACTGAGTCTTCAAGAACACATGGCCAAGCAGCAGGTCCGCATCGACCAGAGTGGCTATCTGCCCAATATCGCCCTTTTCGGCAAACAAACTCTTTATTCACATGGCATACAGAGCAACCTGTTGCCCCGCACCATGATCGGGGTAGGCTTCACCTGGAACCTTTTCGACGGACTGGAACGGGAGAAGCGAATCCGGCAATCACGCCTGACACAACAAACCCTTGCACTGGGACAGGAGAAAGCACGTGACGACCTGTCCGTCGGGGTAGACAAACTATACACCGGCCTGCAAAAGGCACTCGACAACGTACGGGCGCTGAACACCACCATCGAACTGAGTGAAGAACTGGTACGGATGCGGAAAAAGGCCTTTGCCGAAGGAATGGCCACTTCGACAGAGGTAGTAGACGCAGAAACCTTACTTTCGAAAACAAAAGTAGCCAGACTGGCGGCCTACTACGAATATGACGTGACGCTGATGAATCTGCTGGCACTGTGCGGAATACCGGAACAGTTCGGAAGCATGAAGGACGTCACCTCTCTTCCTATTACGGAGAACAGAAGAAATGAAATAGAAATCGAATGAACGGAGTAACCAATAAAACAATAATAAGAGATGGAGAATTCAGAATCTAAAAAAGGCAGAACCTTAAGTATCGCATTCATCGTTGTACTTGTGGCAGTAGCACTCTTCACCGTCATCGGAATGATTGCCATGCGCCACCAGCCCCTCGTCTTGCAAGGGCAGGCCGAAGCTACCGAGATTCGCATCAGCGGCAAACTGCCGGGACGCATCGACACCTTCCTGGTTGAAGAAGGCCAGTGGGTGAAACAAGGAGATACGCTGGTAGTCATCAACAGTCCGACTGTAGAGGCCAAGTATCGCCAGGTGGACGCATTGAAACAAGTAGCCGTAGAACAGAACAAGAAGATTGACGCCGGAACCCGCAAGCAGATCATAGCTACGGCGCAGCAATTATGGAACAAAACTCAAAGCGACCTGACATTGGCACGGACAACGTACAACCGTATTCTCACTTTATATAAAGACAGTGTAGTCACTTCTCAACGTAAAGATGAAGTGGAAGCCATGTACAAAGCCGCACAAGCGGCCGAACGGGCTGCTTACGAGCAATATCAAATGGCTGTAGACGGAGCGCAAAGCGAAGATAAAGCCTCGGCTCGCTCGATGGTCAATGCGGCCAACAGCACGGTTGATGAAGTTTCATCACTCCTGGTGGATGCCCGCCTGATCGCACCGGAAGATGGACAAATAGCAACCATCTTTCCTAAACGGGGCGAACTTGTCGCACCGGGCACTCCGATCATGAACCTGGTGGTGATGGATGATATACACGTGGTACTGAACGTAAGGGAAGACCTGATGCCGGACTTCCGCATGGGAGGTACATTCATTGGGGATGTGCCCGCCCTGGCCCAAAAAGGAATCGGGTTCAAGATATATTATATCAGTCCGCTGGGTAGTTTTGCTACCTGGAAGTCGACCAAGCAAACGGGCAGCTATGATTTACAGACATTCGAAATCCATGCTCGTCCCACCAAGAAAGTGGAGGGGCTGCGTCCGGGAATGTCAGTACTGGTAGAAATCAAATAGAGAAATGAATACGATTCACCACAGAAGACACAGAGACTCACAGAGTTCTAATCTCTTGTTTACAGGATGTTTAAGAGAAAAGATATTCTCTGTGGGACTCTGTGCTACTCTGTGATAAATCAAAACTCAAAGACAATCTAATTATGCAACACTCCCCTATAACCCGTGTCATACAACGTGAGTGGCAACGGATGACCTCTCGACGCCTCTACTTCGGTGTCTGCCTGGTACTTCCATTGTTCACGCTCTTTTTCATGGCTACCATATTCGGCAACGGGCAGATGGAAAATATCCCCATCGGCATTGTCGACCGGGACAACACGGCCACTTCGAGAGATATTACCCGGCGGATGTCTGCCGTACCCACCTTCCGGGTAACCCGCCACTTCGTTGACGAAGCCGAGGCACGCAAAGCGGTACAGCAGAAAGAAATATATGGTTATCTCTCGATCCCTCCCCGCTTTGAACAAGATATGATATCGGGGCAGGACGCCACTCTGAACTATTATTATCACTATGCCCTGCTCTCGGTGGGAGGTGAGTTGATGGCCGCCTTCGAAAGCTCGCTCGCACCCGTAGCTCTCTCCCCCATCGTGATGAAAGCTGTGGCGCTGGGAGTGAACGAACAGCAGATAGAAACCTTTCTACTCCCCGTGCAAGCCAACAATCATCCCATTTATAACCCGTCGCTGGATTACTCGGTCTACCTGAGCCAGCCTTTCTTTTTTGTACTCTTTCAGGTGTTGGTACTGCTTATCACGGTATATGCCGTAGGAAGCGAAATAAAGTTCGGTACAGCCGGTCAATGGTTGCAGGCGGCGGGCGGCGACATCACGGTTGCCGTTACGGGCAAGCTGTTGCCTTATACGCTTATCTTCAGCCTGATCGGTATATTGGGCAACTTTGTCATGTTTGGCATCCTGCATATACCTTTTCAAGGGAGTTGGCTGCTGCTCAACGTCATGACAGTGCTCTTTATCATTGCCACCCAGGCACTGGCATTGTTCATCTTCTCCCTGTTCCCTGCCGTGGCAATCATCATCAGTATCGTATCCATGGTCGGCTCGCTGGGAGCTACTTTATCCGGTGTCACCTTTCCGGTACTCAACATGTATCCGTTGGTGCGCGATACCTCTTATCTGTTTCCGGTGCGCCATTACACCGAAATTACACAAACCATGCTCTACTATGGCGGCGGATTTATCCACCTATGGCCTTCGGCAGTGATACTCTGTATCTTCCCGTTATTGGCGTTGGCGATGCTTCCGCACCTCAGACGAGCCATAATCAGTCGTAAATATGAAAACATCCGGTAAACTTTCGCAGATTTCCTTTATCATCGCACGTGAGTTTCGTGCCATCAGCACCAGCTATGCCGTACTGTTGGTACTGATGGGAGGTATCTTTGTTTATGGGTTGCTCTATAACTATATGTATGCTCCCAATATCGTGACCGACGCTCCGGTGGCAGTGGTCGACAACTCGCACAGCAGCCTTAGCCGGCAATACATCCGTTGGCTCGACGCCACGCCGCAAGTAGCCGTATACGCACAAGCCATGGACTATCGGGAAGCCCGCGAATGGATGAAAGAGGGCAAGGTACAAGGCATTCTGTACATTCCGCATGATTTTGAGACCCGTGTCTTCCAGGGACGCGAGGCTGTGTTCTCACTATACGCCACCACAGACGCCTTTCTCTATTTTGAAGCGCTGCAAGAAGCCACTTCACGTGTATACCTTGCCATCAACGATGCCCATCGCATGGACGGTGCCGTATTCCTCCCCCCGCAGGGACTGCTTGCCGTGGCCATGGCCAAGCCCGTAAACGTGGCCGGCACCGCACTCTATAACCACACCGAGGGGTATGGTTCTTATCTGATTCCGGCTGTCATGATGGTCATTATCTTCCAGACCTTATTGATGGTTATCGGTATGCTGACGGGTGACGAGTATCAGCACCGCGCCACAGAACCGTTGCTTCCGGGGGGCAGGACAGCGGATAAAAGCGGACTCTGGGGAGGGGCAATGCGTCTCGTTGCCGGAAAGACTTTTGTGTACTGCGGACTTTATACGGTCTTCTCCATGTTCTTGTTAGGATTATTACCCCACTTCTTCAGCATTCCCAATATCGGAAACGGACTGTACATTACCGCTATGATGGTACCTTATCTGATGGCGACCTCTTTCTTCGGGCTGGCAGCCTCGCGTTACTTCACCGATTCGGAAGCTCCGCTGCTGATGATCGCTTTCTTCTCGGTAGGCTTGATTTTCCTGTCCGGAGTCTCCTACCCGCTGGAACTGATGCCATGGTATTGGCGCATGGCACATTACATCCTCCCGGCCGCACCCGCCACGCTTGCTTTCGTCAAGCTAAACTCGATGGGAGCCGATATGGCAGACATACAGCCGGAATACATTACACTGTGGATACAGGTGATCGTCTATTTCGGGCTCAGCGTGTGGGTATACAAGAAAAAGCTGGAAGCGTGAACCAGAAACGTGAACCCTTCCCCAACTCGGAGATTACGCCAATGTGTCCGCCCATCTTCTCGATAATGCTTTTGCACAGGGGAAGTCCCAACCCGGTACCTTGTACAAAACTGTCCACTTTCATAAAGCGGTCGAAAACAGCTTCCTGATTTTCAATGGAAATACCGATACCTGTATCTTCTACGAACATTTCAAGTTGCTGCCGGGCGTCGATCCGATAGCCGACAGTGATGGTGCCTCGATGCGTAAACTTAATCGCATTGCTCATAAAGTTGGTAACCACCTGATTCAGATATCCGCTGTCGGCACTGAACCAGGCATCGAGCGGTGAGTCCTCGTCAATCTGCAGTTCGACTCCTTCGGGCACCTTGTTCCTCATCTTCTGCACCATCATGGCACAGAACTGATAAAGGCAGACAGGTTTCGGCATATATTCAAACGATCCCGCATCGATCTTTGAAAGATCGATGATATCCGAAAACAATTGCAGAAGCAATGTATTGTTTTTCTGTATGGTCCGGCGGAACTCTTCCTGCTCTGCCGGATCGTCAACCGTCATCAGAAGATCGGAGAAGCCTACAATGGCATTCAGCGGCGTACGTATCTCATGACTGATGTTTGCCAGGAAAGCAGACTTCAGCCGATTGGACTCTTCCGCCTTGTCCCGTGCAGCCCGAAGCTCCGCTTCCGTCTCTTTCTGAACTGTTATATCATAGTTCACCTCTACCAGTTCCAACCGTGGATTGGGTGACTGATAGGCAGTCACCATAGAAGACTTGTGTATCCAGTTCCACCGATCCGAACCATCTGCCGGACGAATACGCAGATCACCGTCAAAGAAGCGTTCCGTACCCGCTTTCGCCTTTTCATAAAAATCGAGCACTGACTTACGGTCATCAGGATGCATGTGTGAAAAGATACCGATAATGTCCGTCAAAGGTGTATCATGGCTTTCTCCCAGATTACGATACCACTGGCGGACGGCGAATCCGGTGTGATCCAGCAGATTGATTTTGGCATACCCCACTTTGGAATAATCAGAGATAATAGAGAAGAAGTTCTCAAAGTCGTGCACCTTACTCAGCGCATTGTTGCGCTCCGTATTATCAATATTGACCAACAGGTAGTTTGACAGGTTGTCTTCCGCATCATAAAGCATCAGGCTCCGTATGTCGAGATCCATCACCCCTCTTCGCTCCGACTGAAAAAGCCTGCGTTCTTCATCGAAATCGTATTTCAGATGGAATGTACCGGGACGGCCTGCCCGAAGGCTTTCATGTATATCCCGGGTCATATTGGGACTTTCAAACAGGTTCAGTCCGATGATCCGGCTCTTATCGCCGACACCGAATATCTCGAGGTTGCGGTTATTGCAGTCCAGCAACACACCTTCCTTATTATATAGTTCGAGACCCACCGGAATATTGGTGAATATATCGTGAAACAATTTCTCGCTGTGCATCACCCGCTCTTTGATGATGCGCAGCTCCATGCAGATACTAATGATATTTGCCAGCGAAGAGAACCATTGATAATCTTCACTGTTCCACTTCCGGTATCCGTCTACGATGTCGATACCCATATATCCCCATACCCCTTCCTCACGCATCAGAGGTGCCAGCATCATCGAGTTTGTCCCGTTTTCGGACAGTACTTCGCGATCACGCACGGCAAGCGGAGGCAGTTCGTCGGGTGAGTTCAAAATAACGGGACGATTAGCATGTATCTGCTGATAGAACCAGGGAGCATCTTCCGAACAGATATTCTGTAGTTTCTCTTTCAGGGTGATCACGTTACAGGCCGCCACTTCATAAAGGCAGCTTTGATTTCCGTTTTTCCAGTTGTAGCGCACGATGTAGACCCGGGCACCTTTAAAGAAGTACAGAATGTCAGCCAGCATTTCTTCAAACAATTCGTCACCGGTATCATTACTCAAAAGTTTCAGGAGCGAGTTGGCAATGGAGTTCTGGCAATAGAGCAAATTGTTGATGCGCTGATTCCATGCACATTGATAACCTTGTGTCTCCGGACTCTCTATCCGCTGGCCATATCCGGTGGCAATCAATTGCCCTTCTTCATTCTCCTCCTCCATGCTCAACGCACAATGTATCCAGAATACATTACCGCGACCGGAAGTCACAGGAAAGGTCTGTTCGAACACCCCCTTCCGAGGTATGGAGGTAAACTCATCCGTAATGCGCTTACGATAATCCTGTCGTACGGTAGACATCAACTCGTCAATGTCTAACCATTCACTACTGACTTCCAATACTTTAAGCAGGGTTTCCGAAATAAAACACTTTCCTGTAGTGAAGTTCACTTCCCACCATCCGATCTGTGCCGAAGCACAAATTCTGTTTAGTTTGGCTATGTCGCCCAAAGGATTTTTACTAATTATCATGTTTGCTTTGTTTTGGAAGGGAAACAGTTACTGCCCGAGTGTTTTCACTTCGTTTTTATATCATCCTCCCTGTCCCTCTGCCGGAAAGGATTTGGAACGGATGCTTGTTTTTATTTCTTCTTTGTCTTATATGCGAAAGCCTGCCAGCGTTCCTCCGGCCAGTCCTGTTGTTGCATGTCGAAGCGTGCCATTACAAAAAACAGATCGGACAGACGATTGATAAAGCTCAGAATATCTTCCGGAACAGCATCTTGCCGATTCAAGGTCCAGAGCCGCCGCTCTGCACGGCGGGCTACGGTACGGGCAAACTGTAACTGAGCAGAGACAGGTGTGCCACCGGGCAACAGGAAATAACCGTTCTCTTTCAGTCCGGCAGTCATTGTATCCATCTCTTGCTCACAGAAAGCCGCCAGTCCGGGCGACAGCACATTCGGATTCTTATCGCGAATGGCGGATGGAGTAGCCACATGACTCATAACTACCATTAACTCTCTTTGGAGGTGGTGCAGCAACTTCTGCCAGTCATGCTCCTGAGGGAGCAATGAACGGATAATGCCGATCACTGCATTCAATTCATCGATGGTCCCGTTCGCCTCGATCCGGATATCATCTTTCTCTACCCTTTCTCCGCCATGAATGCCGGTTGTTCCCCGGTCACCGGTCCGTGTATAGATTCGTTTCATCATTCAAACAATTTAAGTAAATCGATCTCTCCCCAGTATAGATGCGTATAGCTGGCTATCACGTTTTTATATCGGAACACAGGTGTACTGACAGGCATTCTCTTGGCATTGTATACCTGAGTGACAGATTCCAGTGACTCTTCCGGTTTCGGCTCGAATTGTGTATAGTGAAACTCGTGTCCGCGAAGATGTTGTCCGTTATAATCGAACTGCCGGTACCCCAGAGTCAAGCGCCTGTCAGCCTTACGATTCGAGATAAAGAACGGAAGTACCCCTGCCTGCAACCCGACCTCACTGTCCGAGTGCTCCGACCGGTCAAGGAGGATGCCTTTAGAGAGATAAATCATTCCTCCGCATTCGGCAAGTACTCGTCCGCCGGACTCCGCGTAGTTACGTATAGACTGCATCCTTTGCCAAGCCTGACGCAATTTCTCATAATGCTTTTCCGGATAGCCTCCGGGAAGATAAAGCAAGTCCGTACCTTCAGGCAACGGGCGATTATCCTCCGGATTAAAGAGAATAACGGTTCCCAGGCGGCAAAGCACATCCAGGTGTTCCTGATAAATGAAAGAGAAAGATTCCGAATTGCATGCCACGGAGATCTTTAAATCTTCCTGTAGAGAAATATTTGAAACAGGAGGTATCGGAGCAGGAAGTTTCGTTTCCTCAAGCAAACGGTTATAGTCGATGTACTTTTCCATTAATCCGGTCAGCTCTTCCAGTGCGTCCGTTCCTTTCGAATGGCTGAAATCCAGCCCCAGATAACGTGATTCCTGTACCAAGCTCTCCTGTTTGGGCAAATACCCCAAACAGGCAATTCCCAACTCGGTACAGACTTCCTGCAACATTTCGTAATGGCGCGGAGACCCTACCCGATTGAATATAACACCCGCTATCCTGATCTCGGGACGAAAGTGAATGAAGCCCGAAAGCAAAGGAGCCACCGAATAAGCGGCCGATTTGGCATCGACCACCAATATGACAGGTAAATTCAGTAATCCGGCCACTTCTGCCGAGGAACCCCGGTCACGGTCGTAACCGTCATACATCCCCATCATACCCTCCGTGATGCAGGCATCGGCTCCTGTGGCATAACGGGCATAAAGCTCCTTTACATGTCCGGCCGAAGCCATAAAGGTATCCAAATTGATGGAAGGACGTCTGCAAACTGCCGTATGATATTTGGTATCGATATAGTCGGGACCGCATTTGAAAGGTTGAACCTTCAGTCCCTTCTTAATCAACAGAGCCATCAATCCACGACTGACCGTTGTCTTTCCACTGCCCGAAGAAGGAGCCGCTATCAGAAATTGAGAAATCATCCTACATTCCATTATTGTCGGTTTTTATCCTACAAAGATACGGATATTTCTCTGTGAGGGTGCATCTTTACCGGTAAAAAGTGCTACGGCTGCTTGCCCGGCATCAACTCCAGAAACAGGGTGGTGGTAAGTAAGATTCCGATAGATACGCATACAAAGACAAGCAACCAATTAATGTACTTTGCTTTAGGCTTTGTATCGGCATGCAGGTTGTTGAGGAAATACTCCCGGAAAAAGAGATATAAGGCAGGGATCGTTGCACTGGCCAAAAGGAAATCCTCCGGAATATTAAAGAAGTAAGTCTTCGATAAGCCGATCAGCGACCAATGGCACAGGAACAGCACCAAAAACATATTTACCTTACGGGAGAACAACAAAAGCAGACCGATCGTGAAAACTGTTACCGAGCAAGGCATTACCGGCGATGTAATGCCTGGAAAAGTAAGTCCTCTCGCAATGGATACCAAAGGATATACAAATGGTAAAATCAACAATACGTACGAAAGGATATCATATTTATATGTACGTTCGAAAGTAGTATATCCGGTAATGGCATCCCATACCCATATCGTGGCCATAACCACCCAGAACATAGCCAGCGCCCCGTTATAACTGCGCTCGTCACAACAGATGGCATAATATGCGATAGCAATCCACAAATACAGAAAAATCATATATAGCTTCATGCCCATCTTTACCCACGGACGGGGATTCTTTATAAGCATCACTGTCAACAGCAGGCCGGCGACAATGATCAGCAACTGATAGATCCATGTAGCAGAATTATAATACGCAATAGTTTTCCAGAAAATCTCCATAAAATATAGATTCTTTATTTAATAGATAAATTGATTAATGCCGTGTCAGGGAAAAAGCTTTGTGAGGAAGCAGAAACATGGGGAAGGTAGCTCCTACTGCCAACATAAAGATAACGGTACAGGTAACCAGGCCATTAGAGAAAAACGTCTCCATGTATTTGCCCAGACGCTCCGGTTCGTTCATTGTTTGCAGACTCATAATCAACGAGAACACCATATTGTAGGCAAACTTACCCGGAATCATCGGGAGCAATGCCGGTATATAAAGCACAGTCATCGGACAATACACCTTCCGCCCGAGCCACAAACTGCCAAAGCCGATAACCAATGCCCCGAACAAAGAAGCCGTGGCAATGTCGACACCCAGGAAAGTCATCAGGCAATAACGACAGGCATGTCCGGCTGCCGCAAGTATCGCAATCATCTTGAAAGCCCGCAACGGAGGATCGGATATGGCTCCAAAACCAATACCCGCTATTGCGGCAAAAAATCCATCGGAAAGAATATCTAAAGCTATCATATCAAACTGTTTTTAACCATTAACAATGTAAACGACAGGCCTATCGCAATGCTGACAATCAGTAGCGCGGCTTCCGTCAACCGGGCAAATCCCGTAAGGATGTATCCCTCTACAATATCAATCACACCGTTGATCAACGGCACACCCGGAACCAGATAAAGCACGCTGGTGGCAAGAGCTATCTCCGAAGTGGTATCAAAAATCAGTGCCGTCGATGCACAAAGCGACGCAACAAAAGCGGAAACAATGAAAATAATATAATGATTGATTTTCTTCTTCTGCATCTGTTGCTTCAGGAAAAGTCCGGTGATGGTAGCCGAAAAGACAATGCCCATAGAAATAATATCGCCACCAAACAACTTACAGAATGAAGCATTGGCAAATCCGACCAGTAAAAGAACAAATAGCGGATCTATTTTCGGTGCCGATATGATTTTGTTGAACTTATCCGACAATTCGTGTAAAGACAGATGTTTGTCGTAAACCTCCCAGCTCAAGGCACTCAACTCTGAGTTGTGTTCAAAACTGATCGGATGGGGAGGGATATCAATCACTTCATTGCAAGCTTCACGCGTCTCGTTGTCGATGATAGTCAGAATGATGTTTTTGTGAAACACACTCAACTTCACATCCACTCCATAGGCTTCTCCGATACGCTTTGAATTACGGATCACACGGGAGGTATGCACACCTGCTCCCATCAAATGGGCCGAATATCCGGCAATGAACTTGGATATGGAAATCAAAGATTCATTTGTAGTCATAAAATTGCTCACTTTTTTAAATCGGGCGCAAAAGTACAAAAAAGAAAGGAAAGAGAAAGCACATAAGTCATTTCATTTCACCAGACTCTCCTTGTCACATTGCTTATCTTTATTATTATTTAGAACTCAACCTAACGAAAGAATTAATAATTGTGCCGTAAGCACACGCAGGAACATCGTCAGCGGATAAACTGTAGCATAACCTACTGCCGGCGCATCACATGATGTCAGATCATTGGAGTAGGCCAACGCTGGTGGATTCGTTGTGGAACCGGCCAACACCCCTATCAACGTATAATAGTTCAGCTTGAAAGCATAACGTCCGATAAAACCGGCCAGCAGCAGGGGAACGACTGTTATAATCATACCGTAAGCGATCCACACATAACCGCCTTCATGGATAATGGTTTCCACAAATCCGTCGCCGGCTCCGAGACCGACACAAGCAAGAAACAGCGAGATGCCGATTTCCCTTATCATCAGATTGGCACTCATAGTGGTATAAGTAATCAGCTTATACTGCGGGCCGAAACGGCTGATAAGAATCGAAACAATCAACGGGCCTCCTGCCAACCCGAGTTTAACCGGTTGGGGAATTCCGGGAAACATAAACGGGATGCTACCCAGGATACATCCCAAGGCAATACCCAGAAAAATAGGAATCAGATTCGGATGATTCAGGCGTTTCATCGAATTACCCAATACCTTTTCTGCATGACTCACCGCCAACTCACTGCCGACAATCGTCACACGGTCTCCCATTTGTAATTGCAACTGGGGACTTGCCACCAGATCCACTCCCGAACGGTTGACGCGGGTGACACTGGCACCGAAATTATTACGAATCTTCAATTGCGCCAATGTCTTACCGTTCAGTTCGGGCTTGGTTATCAGAATTCGGCGTGAAATCAGTTCTTTGTTCAGCTGTTCCCATTCCACTTCGATCGGTTTGCCGAAAAACGCAGTGATCGCCTCTATATCTATCGGAGTCGCAATCACCAATATTTCATCACCCAGATGAAGCTCAGTATCGGAATTTACCAATTCCGACTCTTTCTTTCCATTCAAATGCCGGATACGCGATACCACAAAATTACGGTTTACCAATGGACGTATATCCTTAATACGTTTACCGTGAAGAGCTTCATTACGGACCTCCAATGAAACAGGACGGACTGTCAACTCTTGTAAATGTCCCAGTCCCTGTTCGGCTTCGGCTTCCTCCTGCTTGGTATTAATACGGAAAAGGTATTTAAGGCCTAACAGCGACATGATGCATCCCACTACGCCCAACGGATAGGCTACAGCATATCCCAAAGCAATCTCCGGTGCATCTATCCCGGTCAGGTCACTGTTGGCCTGTTGCACAGCACCCAATCCGGGTGTGTTGGTCACCGCTCCCGATAAAATACCTACCATGGTGGTAATCGGTATTCCGGTTATAAAATGCAATGCAAGGGTAATGATGACTCCTGCAAAGACAACGATCATAGCCAACATATTGAGGGTGAATCCTCCTTTCTTAAAAGCGGAGAAGAATCCGGGCCCCACTTGCAATCCGATGGAATATACAAATAAGATAAGTCCGAACTCCTTCAGAAAGTGCAATAAATGCTCGTTCAGATTCAGATTAAAATGTCCGAAGACAATGCCGACAAACAAAATCCAGGTAACTCCCAGAGAGATGCCTGCTACTTTTATTTTACCCAGCATAATGCCAAACGCAATGACCAGCGACAGGATAAGTACGGAATGTGCCACTCCTCCACCCCAAAGGTTGGGGTATCCCTCAAACAGGTTTCTTAAAAGTTCCATAGTATAATATAGTTAGATTCGTTCAATACTTAGCTTTCCGGAAAATGTGTCGTCCTTCACGCTATGCGCAATGTCCTCCAAACATGAATGACATAAACAGTCTGTGTAATTTTCTTTAATATAAGCGTATTGGAATGCGTCCAGTTTCACACTTGCACAATGACACAACCTTATATTGTCATGCCGGCACTCAAAAGCAGCACCACAACGAGGACATACCTTTTTCATCGGCATACCACCTTTCCATCTTTTTTGAAGTTAATCTTTTTTCGTACTGCTTTCCTAATCCCACGAGTAAAAACAGCCTTTGATGAATGGCAGGTCTTCTGACTTACTCCTTATCCTGAAGCCTTCCCGATGTTTCAAATCCGACACCAGTGGCAAAAGATGTTTCCAAGATATATAAACGGAGCTTCACAGCAGCGGGACTGTTTGGGACTTACACCCAATTCCCTTTTAATCCGAATGACGAGAATCTTCATCCGAAACCAATTCGGGACAAAGATAAAGAAAAAAACAGAGCGGGGAAGAATAATCAATAAGAAATGTAAAATACAATCCCATTCAGCATCTTCCATCATTGACATTTTGACATTCTGTCATCTTGTATTTTCTATGTGGCTTGGTAGCGCATTTTTCGGAGTCTGCCCCAGGCTTCTCCGGAAAAAGTGCCGTATTTACAATTCTCCAAAAACAAAAGAACATTCGTGAACATATCTTCTAAGCAAATTAAAATGTATCCACTGTATTTTGTAGCATAAAGCATATAAATAACTGATATTACAATCCAAACGATTAATCCATCCGAGCATCGAGACGGAGTCAACCAGCATAAGAAACAGAGCTTTTAATGCCTCTTTTTAGAGTGTTAACCTCACCCGGATACAATGTTAACTTCCTCTGAACGCAATGTTAACTTCCTCCGAATAGGATGTTAACTTCATATAAAGACAATATTAACTTCCTAAAGGCAAGAAATCGATCATCTCTGATCATCCAAAGTATATTTAATCACAAAACAGTCCGGATATCGTATACTAATGCCATATTTATGCGGACTACTTTTCTATTTCACACATATAGAATTCTTCCCTTGTTTTAAAAACAGAGCAAATCCCTTCTTTCTGCTACAAATAAGCAGTAAACCGCGTCCTTTTGACTGAAAGACATCCGCCTTTCCCAATATAAAAGGCTTCACTTCTCCGATATACCTATAAATAAGTATATTCTTTAATTTATTTCTATATAAACTAATAAATGTATATCTTTGCCCCCGCTTAGGTGATGCAGTCGAAGCATTCCGTTCGATGCATAAAAGGGAATCCGGTGAGAATCCGGAACAGTGCCCGCTACTGTGATGCCCATATACTCCGCATTCTGTTCAAAGGAGGAAAGGAAAGCATTTCTACACATACCACTGTCGATGCCGGAAGGCAAGGCGGGAAGGTTGCTTTCTAAAAAAGGGATAGTCAGGAAACCTGCCGAGCAGACATAGATAACAGTGCCGTCCCGGGGTCAGGAAGGCCGTTTACTAACACATTATTCAAAAACATCAATGAACAAAAGATGCTTACTGACCATCCTCATGGGAGGATGCGCAGCGGTGGGTGCGTTTGCACAACAACACGCAACAGGCAAAGACAAAGAGATGACTGTGGACTTGAACCCTGTAGTTGTGACAGGTACCGGTACGCACCAAAGACTGAAAAACACACCGGCACCGGTGGAAGTAGTAACTGCCAATGAAATAAAGAAAGCCGGCATCACAGACTTTCAGCAGGCAATGACCATGCTGGTTCCTTCTCTTTCGTTCTCTACCAACTCAATGGGATCTTACCTGATGATGAACGGACTCTCCAATAAATATGTGCTGATTCTGATCAACGGACGTAAACTGACCGGAGACACCGCTAATAATATCGACCTCTCACGCATTGATATGAGCCGTGTGAAACGCATCGAAGTGCTGGATGGTGCCGGTTCGTCACTCTATGGCTCTGACGCCATTGCCGGTGTGATCAATATCATCACCAACGAACCGAAAGAACTGATGCAGGTGACTTCTACCACCCGATATGAAGATCATCGCCAACTGACACAAATGGTAAATGCGGATATTGCAACAGAAAAGTTCGGCTCATATACCTCCTATAAACACGAACAAAGTGCAGGATGGCAGAACAGCGATCTGGCATATGTTACTGATAAAAAAGGTAATGTATCGACAGTACCGACCGTATCAGCTACATCCAATGGTTTCCATTCTAATCTGGTAAACCAGAAATTCACGTTCGAACCGACTGAAAAGCTCTCTTTCTATGCTAACGGAGGATACTATTGGAAGTTGACGGACCGCCCTGTATACACAGCGGATATCGATGGAGGTTCCAAGTATGATCTACATTACGAATCGTATAACTTCGGTTTGGGAGGACGTTACAAAATCAACAAGCGTTCTTCCATCCAACTCGATTTGATGAATGATAACTATATGCAGAACTACAAATATACTGTAGCTGACGATAAAAATAAGATTGCTATTGGAGATTACGCCAAAACCAAAGAGCAGCACTTTTATGATGCAGAGCTAAAGGGAATCTTCAACTTTGCCAAAAACAACATGACGGTACTGGGAGTGGATTACCGCTCTGAAAGCCTGGATCGTCCCAGTGCAAGGGTGGACAAGTCAGTGTATACGGCATCCGCTTATGCGCAACACGAAATCAAGTTATGGAACTGTTTGACCGGTATTGCCGGCGTACGCTATGATTATCACGAGCTGGCAGGAGGACGCTTCACTCCGAAAGTGGCTGTGATGTATTCAGTAGGTGCTTTCAATATTCGTGGTACTTACTCCACCGGTTACCGTGCCCCCGGTCTGGACGAACTTTATTATTATATGAATAAAGGCAAAACGATCACACAAGGTAATAAAGATTTGAAAGCGGAACACAGTAATTATTATTCTGTTAACTTGGAATACAATACAAACCGCTTAAATGTCTCTGTTACCGGTTATTTGAATTATATAGATGATATGATTAATTCTACTACATATAGACTTGTAGATCTTACTAACGGTGAAGAGTTACGTGCTCAGGCCCAGAAAGAATTCAATCTGACAGACTCTGAAACAAAGGCATTAGCCAATTACAAACTTTATGGTAACCTCGACAAAGGTGTTGTCAGAGGTTTTGAAGTAAACGCAGCCACCAACCTCGGCGCAGGCTTCAGCCTGAACGGAAACTATGCTTACGCTTATGCACGTGGCAAGAGTGTGGACGGTGTATGGGGTAACATAGACCGCTCGGTACGCCACACCGGAACCGTAGCAGGAAACTACACACATGCATGGAACGACTATATGCTGAACGTAAATATCAACGGTCGTTTCCAAAGCAAACGCTTCCACCCGGGACATAGCTACGGTGACGCTCCGGGCTATGGCGTATGGAACTTGAATGTGAAACACTCACTGACAGGTTTCCAACACTTGGGACTGGACTTCGGTATGGGTCTCGACAATATTTTCAACAAACGTGATACTCGTCCTAACGGTGTGAACTACGCACTCCTCTCTCCGGGACGTATGGCATATGTAAGTTTAACCCTTCGTTTTAAGAAATAAACAATGAAAACATATATTCTCTCTTTATTCTTGTTAGTTTCCCTCTTCTGCTCTGCGCACGAAGGGGGGAACTTCGTGGCCTCCGATATGCTGGCCGGCATGCAGCCGGGTGATAAAGCCGCCTTGCTTATGGTACACTTCGGCACTACCTATGATGACACCCGCACCAAGACGATCGATGCCATCAATGCGAAAGCCAAAGAAGCATTTCCGCAAATGGAAATGCGTGAAGCTTATACCTCACGTATCGTAATGCGCCGCCTCAAAGCTCGTGGCATTGAAAAACCTAATCCGCTGGAAGCGCTGCTGAAACTTCTCGGAGATGGCTATACACACGTCATTGTGCAAAGCACCAATATCATAGAAGGCGTTGAAATGGAATCATTGAGGCGTGATGTTGCTTCAGTAGCCCGTTTTTTTAAAGAGATCCGGGTAGGTAACCCGCTGCTCTATTCGGTAGAAGATGCTGAGGCAGTAGTAGATATCCTCGGTGCAGGCAAACCGGAAAAAGGAAGTGTAGTACTTGTGGGTCATGGAACCTACACTCCCAGTACTGCCACTTATGCAATGATCGACTACATGCTGAAAGCCAAAGGATTAAAAAACTTTCATGTAGGTACTATCGAGGGTTATCCTACTTTCGACACCATGCTTCAGCAACTCAAAGATAACAAAACGAAACAGGTTACGCTGGTTCCGTTCATGTTTGTGGCAGGTGATCACGCCAATAACGATATAGCCGTCGACTGGAAAGAAGCCCTTGAAAAAGAAGGTTTGAAAGTAGATGTACGTATGCAGGGGTTGGGCGAAATACCCGCCATCCAACAACTGTTTATCGATCATGCCCAATTTATGCTAAAGCATAAAATGGTGGATATAATGAAGAAAAAAGCCAAATATGCAAAAGACAAAGACGAATGAAAAGAATCATATTAGCTGCATTGGGGAGTGCTCTATTACTTCCCGCACAAGCACAACAGAAAAATAAAGAATATACTAACTTCAACGATTCTGTATTTTCAATCAACGAAGTAGTAGTGGCAACCAACTACAGACGCAAGACCGATGCTTTGAAACTGGATGTTCCGGCAAAGTTCATTCCTATTTCAACCAACTCCATTACTTCCGGAATGCTTGAGAAACGAAACATCCGGGATATACAGGAAGCCTCCCGCTTCCTTCCCGGTGTGCGCTTTCGTACCTCTTACGGAGCGTTTACCCAATTCTCAATCCGTGGATTCGATAATTCTGTAATCATGGTAGACGGAGTACGTGACGAACGCTCGTCTATTGACAACTCTTATCCGTTCATGGACTTATCGGCTGTGGAAAGCATCGAACTGTTAAAAGGTCCGGCTTCAGTACTCTACGGACAATCCGCTGTGGGTGGTGTCCTTAATATTGTCCGCAAGGCTCCTGTAAGCAAGCAAAGTGTCTATGCCCGCCTGGCTTATGGCAGTTACTATAACAAGCAGGCCACAATGGCTTTGGGCGGTAAACTGATAGGACCATTGAACTACCGTGCCAGCGTCAATTGGCAGGATCAGGAAGGATGGAGAAGCAATGCTACCAAACGTCTCTCCGGCTATCTGGCCTTAGGAGGGCATTTGACAGAAAATGACGAATTGGATATCCGTATCGGAGCTAACCGCGATTTCTATCCGACAGAAATCGGTTTACCTCCCACAATGTCTTATGACATCCTCTCAGCCACAGACGGCAGCAAATATCTGAGTAAGGGGGATGCCCTGCCCGGACTGAACAAGAAAGCCCGCTACAACAGTGAATCGGACTTTATGTACAACCGTGGATTCAATGCTTCTGCCATGTATAAGCACACATTCAGCGAAGCTTTCAAATTGATGGAGAAATTGTCTTATACCTATGACGACATTGACTACTTCGGTACCGAATCACTGGACTACCTCACAAGCGACCGTCCCATCTATGATCATTATTACATGACCAAAGACAAGCAGGGCAATGATACCAAAAAGTATATCTGCCTGGACTCCATCTACTACAGTTACCCGCTACGCTTTTCACATATCGCTAAAACTGTGAACAATCAATTGGAGGCAAGCGGAAAGTTCTATACGGGAGACGTTGCACACAACTATTTGGGCGGTTATTCTTTTGTATCCTTGATGCGTGACTCTTATATGGCCTATGGCAATGGAAGCACCGGAGCCACCGGTCCCGGAACCACAGGACATGGCTCGGTATACAACCCTCACAGCATTGGTTGGATGGAAGCTCCTTTCAGATTTGTTACTGCACAGAAAACATTTACCCACGGATTTTATCTGCAAGACTTGGTGGAATTCAGTGATAAACTGAAAATGATGCTGGCCGGACGTTACGATCTTTTTATGTATAAGACTGCTAACCTGAACACCAGTGACGGAGGACGCCATTATGATAAACCGGATGACGATGCTTATAATAAAATAACCAATGGTGCCTTCACCTTCCGTGCCGGATTGGTATATCTGCCTATTGAAAAACTATCTGTTTACGGTTCATACGGTACTTACTTCAAGCCTATCCGCGCATTTTATGACGCTAACACCATTTATATCGACAAGGATGGAAAAGAGTTCACTCCCGTAAATGGTAAAGAGGTATTCAAGCCGGAGAAAGGTTTCCAGGTAGAAGTGGGTGCACGATACGAGATCACACGTACATTGCAGACTAACGTAAGTTTGTTCTATATCAATAAGGATAATATCCGCCAGACTCTTGCCAACAAAGGCGATATTGCCAACGGCGTAGAACTGGACAAGAAAGTTGTGGGACAAGTAGGCAGAATGGATTCCAAAGGATTCGATATTGACATTACCTGGAGTCCCATCTACAACTTGTCGATAAGCGCCGGATACGGATATACCGATGCAAAGGTACGCGATTTAGCCGATAACCCTTATATGCCGACCACTTCAAGCAAAGGCAAACAATATGCCTACATTCCTAAAAACACATTCTATGCTTTTGGCGCTTACACCGTATCCAAAGGCGTGTTAAAGGGACTGGGAGTAAACTTTTCTACCAGTTTTCAGGACAAAGTATACCGCAACTCGGATAATACGAGCTCGTTCGATGCTTACTGGCTGACCGACCTCGGTTTCTCTTATACATTAAAGAGCAATGTGCGCCTGGGAGTCAACATCAATAATCTGTTCAATAAAGAATACTGTAATCAGGCACTTGGTAATCAGTTAATACCAAGCATGCCTCGTAACTTCATGCTTTCCGCATCTTATACTTTATAATGATGATCACGAAATTCATGTATACCATTCACAGGGTACTGGGCACACTGCTCAGTATCCTGTTTTTAGTTTGGTTCCTATCGGCTTTTGTCATGATGTACCACGGATTTCCACGTGCATCACAAGCTGAAAAATTAGAAAAGCTGGAGCCTCTGTCTCCTTCTCTGCCTTCTGTCAGTGAAATTACTTCTCGCCTGCCCGAAGGAGAAAAAGTTAAGGGAATCCGTTTAGACCGATACCTCGGACAAACCATATTCCATATCCGTACGGACAAAGGTGAACACAATCTTCCGGCCGACTCCGTTCAGGCACTTCCGGTTATAGACGGAAGCCGCATCCACCGGGTAGCCTCTCTATGGTGTAACGCACCGATAGACAGAATCGATACTTTGAACCGACTGGATCAATGGATACCCTTCGGCGGTCTGAAAAGAGAGTTTCCCATCTATAAATTTCACTTTGCCGACACAGAAAAGCACCAGCTATACATTGGTTCGCAAAGCGGAGAAGTCTTGCAGTTCACTACCCGTAACGAACGTTTCTGGGCATGGCTGGGAGCCATTCCTCATTGGGTTTATTTTACTTGGCTCCGCCAAGATGCCGCTTTATGGAGCATTACGGTAATCTGGTTATCCGGTATCGGATGCCTGATGACTATTGCCGGATTGTGGGTAGGTATGGATGTATGGCGTCGATCACGAAAGCAAAAAGGAAAATTCTCACCCTATCGTAAAAAGTGGTATCACTGGCATTATGTAACGGGAATTGTTTTTGGACTTTTTGTTCTGACATTCTGTTTCAGCGGTATGATGTCACTGGCGGAAGTGCCGGCATGGATCAGCAAACCGGTATTGGACAGGAACCCCACACGGGAAATAAAGAAGGGAGCACCCAAACCGGATCAGTATCTATTGGATTATCGGCAAATACTAACCGAATATCCGGACGTACGTCAGGTGGAATGGAGTAATTTCCGTTCAAAACCCTACTACATAGTAAAACGAAGTGAAGGAGATCTGTACATCGATGCCTCCGACTCTCTGCCCCATCCGTTGAAATTGGACAAAAAACAGGTTACTGACGCAGTAAGGACAATCCATGGGGACAGCATCCATCTGAAGGTCGAATTGATTGATAAATTCGAAACTTACTACCGCGACATGAGTAGGATGTATCGCGACCGCAGTTTATTACCGGTATGGAAAATCACAGTAGACGATCCCGACCACAGTTGTTATTACATTCATCCGGAAACAGCCACAGTCCGATACGTCAATAGCACTGCCCGTTGGAAATACTGGATGTATACCGCTTTGCACAGACTACGCATACAAGGACTGAACTCCTCTCCTACACTTCGTAAAAGTGTACTGTGGGTATTGCTGCTTGGCGGCACGGTTTGTTCATTAAGCGGAGTTGTACTCGGAGTGAGATATATCGAACGAAAATGCAGAAAGAAAACAAGAAGATAACAACAGGTGTAGCCTATGAACTCGAGAATGGAAAGATCATTTATGTCCCTGAATAAAGGGCAGAAAAAGGATTAATCCGTATCTTTGCCGTTCAAGCCGGTATAGGTATAGTTCAAGCCGGAAATGAATCCAAGAATTTCACTATAGATTATCATTATGAAACAATCCAAAATTATCGTAGCCGGCATTGGGCCGGGAAGCGAACAAGATATCACTCCTGCCGTGCTCGCCGCTGTACGCGAAGCAGATGTAGTGGTGGGATATAAATATTATTTCCGTTTTATACGTGATTTTGTCCGTCCGGACGCCGAGTGTATCGACACCGGGATGAAACGCGAACGTGCCCGCGCCGAACAGGCTTTCGAATATGCCGAACAAGGAAAGACCGTTTGTGTCATTAGCTCCGGAGATGCCGGTATCTATGGCATGACACCCTTGATTTACGAAATGAAACGCGAACGTCAGAGTAACGTAGAGATCATTGCCTTACCGGGAATCAGCGCTTTCCAGAAAGCGGCCTCACTACTTGGTGCACCGATCGGGCATGACTTCTGTGTCATCTCTCTATCAGACCTGATGACACCATGGGAACGTATCGAGCGCCGTATCCTCGCTGCAGCCCAGGCCGACTTTGTGACGGCTGTATACAATCCCAAGAGTGATGGGCGCTATTGGCAAATGTATCGTCTGCGCGAAATCTTTCTGCGCGAAGGACGCTCACCGGAAACCCCTGTAGGCTATGTTCGGCAGGCTGGTCGTGAAGAACAGGAAATACACATCACCACTCTCGCCGCATTCGATCCGGAAACTGTGGATATGTTTACGGTCGTTCTGATTGGTAACTCACAAACATATACATTTAACCAAAACATAATTACTCCACGGGGATACTATCGCGAAACACGCAGTGAAGCAACCGGTATCGGACAAGACATCATGATACGCAGTTTCCGCACCATCGAGACGGAATTGAAGAACCGTGATATTCCACTCGACCGGAAATGGGCCTTATTGCATGCTATCCATACGACAGCCGACTTCGAGATGGAACGTCTGCTTTACACTGATCCCAATGCTGTGGCCTCTCTCTATGACGCCATCCGCACAGGAAATCTGCGGACTATTGTAACAGATGTAACGATGGCAGCTTCCGGCATCCGTAAAGGTGCATTGCAGCGTCTGGGTGTAGAAGTGAAATGTTACTTGAACGATGAAAGAGTAGCCGAAATGGCAACTTCAAAGGGGATCACCCGTACACAAGCGGGCATCCGCCTGGCTGTGGAAGAACATCCCGATGCACTCTTTGTCTTTGGTAATGCCCCCACAGCACTGATGGAACTTTGTGATCTGATCCGGAAAGAGAAAGCGCAACCGGCAGGTATCGTAGCCGCTCCCGTAGGGTTTGTCCATGTAGAAGAGTCAAAACACATGACAAAGCCCTTCACCCGCATCCCCAAACTGATTGTGGAAGGACGCAAGGGCGGAAGTAATCTGGCTGCCACCCTGGTAAATGCCATTCTTTGCTATCCCGATGCGGAACAACTCAGACCCGGAAGAGACGTATAGCAGACGACCGGTATACAAACGTTTTATTTATTAGAATCGTTCATTATATAAAAAGAATGAAGACCTCAGAAACAACCCGACCTACTCTTTCTTCTCTCCCTGTCGGGAAGAGAGCGGAAGAGGGTACACCCCATAACCTTTTCACCGTTATAGGTCTCGACGACAGTCCTTCGCCTTACCTCTCACCTTCCGTCAAGGCATTGATAGACCAAGGATGTGTCTTTTCAGGAGGAGCGCGCCATCACGACATTGTTGCCCCACTGCTCCCTGCCGGAGCAAAGTGGATCGACATCACCGTTCCTCTCGATCAGGTATTCGCCCGTTATGCAGGACATCCCCATATCATTGTCTTTGCTTCGGGTGACCCTATCTTTTTCGGCTTTGCCAACACGATCCGCCGACGTCTGCCCGATGCGGAGATTCGGCTCTATCCCTCTTTTAACTCTTTGCAAACGCTGGCACACCGATTAGTGATGCCCTACGATGATATGCGCACCATCTCCCTTACCGGACGCCCATGGCATGGATTTGATCGTGCATTGATAGAACGTACTCCCAAGATGGGAATCCTCACCGATCGCGAACATACGCCTGCTACCATTGCAAGCCGGATGCTGGACTATGGTTACAACGATTATACCATGTACATAGGTGAACATCTGGGACATCCGGCAAAAGAACTGATTCGCCGGATGACGCTTGAAGAGGCAGCCGCAGAAACATTTGAATATCCCAATTGCCTGATTTTAACTACAGGTGACGGACTGCAATCTGTAAACGGAGGAATACTCTCCCCTCGCTTCTTCGGCATCCCCGACGAAGCATTCGAACTGCTTGACGGACGTGCCCGGATGATCACCAAAGCCCCTATCCGCCTGCTCACCTTGAGTGCCTTGGAACTAAACCGACGGACTTCTTTCTGGGATATCGGCTTCTGCACCGGCTCCGTCTCTATCGAAGCCCGATTACAATTTCCCCATCTGCATGTCACATCTTTTGAGATCCGCCCCGAAGGCAAGCGACTGATGGAAATCAACAGCCGGCGTTTCGGTACTCCGGGCATTACCACTGTCATCGGTGACTTTCTTGAAACAGATACCGCCATTTATCCCTGTCCTGATGCAGTTTTTATCGGCGGACATGGCGGACGGCTGAAAGAAATCATATCCCGGGTCCGGCATAAGCTTCTTCCCGGAGCACGCATCGTTTTCAACTCCGTATCCGAAGAAAGTAAAACGCATTTCATCGAAGCCGCCAACGAATCCGGACTTTGTTTTCTCGGCGGAACAAGAGTCGCAATAAATGAATATAATCCAATAGAGATCCTGGTGGCTTCAGCTCCGGACTCTCCTTATCTATAAAAATATATGAAAACAGCCATTATTGTCATATCAGAAGCCGGCATAGCACTGGCCAAGACACTGGAACAGGAACTTCCCGAATCAGAGATCTTTTCTACCGGCACAGACACAGATTGCCACTCTATTTCCAATCTTCAGGAGGCCGTTCCTGAGATATTCCATAAATTCGATGCTATTATCTTCATTGGAGCTATGGGAATTTGTATCCGTGCCATTGCTCCCCATATTGAAGACAAGCATAAAGATCCCGCCGTTGTCTGTGTAGACAGCACAGGACGTTATGCTGTCTCTGTCCTGTCCGGACATATTGGTGGAGCCAACGGACTGACCCGGTATGTGGCAAGCATTCTGGGAGCCGAACCTGTGATTACCACCCGGAGTGACCGTACCGGTCTTTGGGCCCTCGATACTCTTGGCAAAAAATACGGTTGGCAAACAGTCCCGGCCGAATCATCGGATATGAATCATCTGATCACACTCTTTGTAGATTGCAAACCAACAGCTCTATTACTCGACATTCGCGACGAAGGCACAACACAGTTGGAACATACCTTGCCTCCTCACGTCGATGTATTCTACAAATTTGAGGATATGGATCTCCGGAAATATGACTTGCTCCTGCTTGTCACTCCATTCATTTACAACACCTCCGACACTCCGGCACTCTACTACGTCCCACCGGTATTGCATATGGGAGTCGGACTGGCCCGCGATGCCCATCCGGTGGATACCGTCATTACCCATCTGATGGATGTTGTGGTGCAAGCCAACATGATCCCTCTTGCCATACGTACCGTATCTTCCATTGAAGAAAAAAAAGACGAACCGGTGCTCAAACTACTTGCAGAGGCTTATCAGACCCGGCTTTACACCGCCAGTCAACTCAGCAAAATAGAGGTGCCCACTCCAAGTGAAGTGGTCAACAAGCACATGGGTACTCCCAGTGTATCCGAAGCCTCTGCCCTACTCTCTTCCGGAGGCGGTCCCTTACTCCTGCCCAAACAAAAAGGCGCTAACTTTACTGTAGCCATCGCCATGGACGCCGCCTCCGTACGTCAGGGGCACATCGAAATTGTCGGAGCCGGTCCCGGCGATCCGGAGCTGATCTCCGTACGCGGACGTCGCTTTCTCGAAGAAGCCGACCTGATACTTTATGCCGGCAGTCTCGTCCCCCGCGAACTGACAGAATGTGCCAAAGCCGGTGCTACCATACGCAGTTCGGCTTCCATGACTCTCGAAGAGCAATTTGCCTTGATGAAAGAGTTTTATGACCGTGGACAGTTGGTAGTCCGTCTGCATACAGGCGACCCTTGTATCTATGGTGCCATCCAGGAGCAAATGAATTTCTTCGACCAATATGGTATGCATTACCACATCACTCCGGGGATCTCTTCATTTCAGGCTGCCGCCGCTGCTCTCCAATCCCAATTCACCATTCCGGAGCGGGTACAGACCATCATCCTCACTCGCGGTGAAGGTCGTACACCGATGCCCGAGAAAGAGAAACTCAGCCTGCTGGCACGTTCGCAAAGCACCATGTGCATCTTCCTCAGCGCAGGCGTAGTCGATCAGGTTCAGCGAGAGCTCCTCGAGCACTATCCGCCCACTACACCTGTAGCTGCCTGTTATCATCTGACCTGGAAAGACGAACGCATCTTTCGCGGACAATTGCAGGATTTAGCTAAGATCGTAAACGAAAACCATCTGACTCTGACTACCATGATTGTCGTAGGCGATGCCATCGATAATCGGGAAGGACTGTCACGACTATATTCTCACCAATTTAAACACTTATTCCGTAAATAATCATGATACTTATATTTGGAGGAACCACTGAAGGACGGGCTGCCGTCAATGTAATCGAAGAAGCCGGGAAACCTTATTATTACTCAACCAAAGGTGACGAACAGGATATCTACCTGCATCATGGCATACGCCTGAGCGGCGCCATGACCCGGAGAACCCTGAAAGCTTTCTGTCGCCAAAACGACATTCGCCTTTTGATAGATGCCGCCCACCCCTTTGCCGAAAAGCTGCATGATACAGTAACCGATGTTGCGCATGATCTCGGCATTCCCTGCATTCGATACGAACGCATTTACGACCGCTCTTACCTCAACCCGATTTTCGAAGACAACTGCGACCCTGATGATTTGCCTTTTAAATTTGAATATGACAATCGGGATCTGTTGCGCGAGTTGAAGAAAGAAAAAGAGGGTCACAGATTTCTTTTCCTGACAGGCGTCCAGTCCATCGCCCGATTCAAATCTTTATGGACCAAGAAGAAGTATGAATGTTACTTCCGTATTCTCGACCGTGACAGCTCCCGTGAAATAGCCCGTCAAGCAGGATTCCCGGAAGATCATCTGGTGTACTATCATCCCGAAACGGAGAATCTGCCCCAACTCCTGCAAGAACTGTCTCCCCAGGCAGTCGTCCTGAAAGAGAGTGGGAAGTCCGGAGGATTCACCGAAAAGAAAGACATGATCCTGGAATATGGGGCAACTCCTTACATCCTTCTCCATCCCGAATTAGAATATTACGATATAACAGTAGACGGAGTAAACAGTCTTCGCCGTACCCTTGAGAAAATGCTGCCCGATTACTTCCCATTGCGTAGCGGACTCACTACCGGGAGTTGTGCCGCAGCCGCTGCCATAGCTGCTTTTCGGAAACTGAAAAATCCCATACTCGAGGATTTTAACCGGAATATCCATACCGTCCTTCCCAGTGGCGAAACGATTGAAATTCCTTGCCAATCCGTATCCGGTACATTCTCCGACGAGAAAATTGAAGTCAGCGCTACCGTCATCAAAGATGGAGGAGACGACCCCGATGTGACCAGTGGGCTGCCGATTATAACCACTTTAACCCTGAACCTCGCAGAAGCGAAACAGGCTAATAACGCACCTGTACAAACTCCGGAAACATGGGAGATCGTCTTCCATGGTGGCCCGGGTGTAGGAACAGTTACCCTGCCGGGACTCGGGCTCGAAGTAGGTGGTCCGGCCATCAACGCTACTCCCAGGCAAATGATTATCGACAATCTGAGGAATTGCATCCGGTACTACTATCGATACCTGCCAAACGTTCCCATCCATGTCACCATCTCAGTTCCCGGAGGTGAAGAAGTCGCCGCACGTACTTTCAACCCCCGGCTGGGTGTCGTAGGCGGAATCTCCATCATCGGTACCAGCGGTATTGTGAAACCCTTTTCTTCCGAAGCTTTCGTCCGTTCCATTCGTAAGGAGATGGAAGTGGCACGTGCTACAGGTGCTTGCCGTATTGTCATCAATTCGGGAGCCAAAAGCGAAAAATATATTCGCAATCTCTATCCGGAACTTCCGCCGCAGGCTTTTGTGCACTATGGCAATTTCATAGGCGAAACGATCGGAATTGCAGCCGAACTCGGCATCTCGCGGCTGACCTTGGGAGTGATGATGGGTAAAGCTGTGAAACTGGCGGAAGGGCACCTCGACACACACAGCAAGAAAGTCACCATGAACAAGGAGTTCCTCAAAGAAATTGCCCGACGGTGTGGATGTACCCCCTCCAGCATAGAGGCAATCGACCATATCATTCTGGCACGTGAACTTTGGAACATCCTTCCTGAAACCGAACTGCAGGCTTTCTGTTCCCTGTTGATCGAACAATGCCACCGCCACTGCGATGTGCTGCTCCCCAATGGAGAACTAACCATCCTTCTGATTACCGAAGAAGGAAAAATCATACAGTAAGTTCCTGTCTAAGTTAAATCGATCCTTTATGACCGATTTAACTTAGACTGACAAACAACCAAGAGCATACCCTGTTTTGAGGTTAATCCACTGAATGTTAGCAATCTCTATTTTTCAATTTCTATTATGATCCTTCCCATTCAATAAAATTTAAACCGAATACAATAAAAAAGCAATGTAATCCAAGCAGTAATACAAGGTTTATTGCATTTATAGAATATAATTATCAAAACATGAAGTTTAATAGAAAGGAAAAAACTTTTATTATGAAGAAAACTTATTTATGGACGGCCATGCTTTGCACGGCAATAGCATTTTCGGCATGCAAATCCAATAAAGCCGGACAGGACACCGCAAGCGAAGCAAAGACTGAAGAAGCAGTTATACCGGGAAGTGATAAAGACGAACACGGTTGCGTCGGCTCTGCCGGATACGTATGGAGTGAAGTGAAGAAAGATTGTATTCGTCCCTTCGAAGCAGGACTGAAAATCAGCGAAACCCAAAAAGACAACGCTACTTACGCCACTTACATCGTATTTGCTGCCGACTCTGTGCAAGCAGAACTCTACACACCCGAGTCTGAAGGAAGTATCCTGCTCGAACGTGCGGACAACCAATGGAAAAACGATACGATCAGCGTCAGTTGCAAGAACGGTCAATGGAGCATTTCTAAACAGAAATAAAAAAACACCTCGCCCCGAAAAAGCTGTCTCAAATTAGATAATCGCTAATTTACCGGCCGGTAACATCATCATCTCAATTTTTCTTTGCAATGTAGAAGCCCGATCCGGGCGCATCCACTCTACGCAAAATAAGTCCATCCCGGTCAGACTAACCTCGACGGGCGAGGTTTACTGTTTGTATTTGCCCCGATGAATATTTCATCAGGACAAATACAAACTGTCTACAATCAGGATAATGCCGCAATCCCCGTTCCTATCAGATTGGCATTATCCATACTATTAATATGAACTTCGACATCTTCCAGTTCAAGCTCACGGAGAAGTTCCTGCAATTTCTCCATTACAAGGATATTATAGTTTTTATCTTTCCGACTTTCACTCCAGAAAAGACTGCCCTCGGCAATCAGACAAACCCGATGGATATCTCGATTATACGATTTCAGCAATGCGATTAATCCGGCAAGAGAGGCAGCGACGAGCTGGGCCGATCTGTTATAGATCCAATGGGCTACCTGAACATAGATATCTTTGTGTATATCAGGATAATTCATAATAGCAGTCAGTTTCCTTGCATCAAATCTCTCTTCAAATTCTTCCAAAGGGAAAGCTGCTTTCAGGATATCTCCCAGATACATGCCGGATACCGCTTTCTCAAAACGCTGTTTACCCAAACTGTCAGAAGTTGCGTCAACAGTATCGTCCACCGCAGTCAGGAAGGGAGGATAAAAGTTTCCCGATTCCAGATTGACCGGAATCAAGCCTTGTACGTGACATTCCGGGTCCAACTTCGTTATCTTGTCAGACGGAATAAAAGTTGCCATATTTGTACCTGTCCCTACAATCAGGCCAATATAAGCATCATAGCTTTTGTCGGTAAGCCCGGCAAATAAACTGGCAATCGTGTCATTCAGCACTTTAACTCCTGTAAATCTGATTTTATTTTTTTCATTCAGGTAGTCGAGTAAGGGTTTCCCAACAAACTGTCCCACCATTTCCCGAATGTCTACCCCCTTGGTCCAACGAAGCAATCTTGCATCGCCTCCCGGTATCGATTCGGTCGGATAAGAAAAACAATAACCGATAGGCATTTCCTCTTCCCGCTTTATTTCAACAATCAGGTCGGCCAACTCTTTGAACAACTCTTCACGGATATAACCAGGTGACTTCATAATCGACATATCCTTCTTCCAACCATTATTGGGATAGATGATTGGCTTTTCGGTTGAGAAATCGACAATTGCCACTCTATAGTTGGTACCTCCCAGGTCCAGAACCAAAGCCTTGCCTTTAACATCGGTCGCCTTAGGTAAAATAAAGGTAGGAATACATTGTATTTCAGCATTATTCTTATTTAATCCCTCTTCCACTTTCTCCCGGAATGCGTGTGCGATTCCCTTCAGTTGTTCATTGTCCAGTTTGAAAATATTCTTCTCCATGATATTAATTTTATGTATGGATTATCTTATATCTGTAAATAACAACTGAAGATGAATTTTGCTCAAAAGACAATTTGTTTTAATGCTTTCATCACAGAGTAGCACGGAGTGGACCCTACAAGATCGACTCTGTGTTACTGTGTGGTAATCAGTTCCTATTCCTGTACACAACGAGTGGTGTGCGCATCATAATCCTGTTATCCAGCAACCGCGATTATATTATCGGATATCCGGTGAACCTCAAATAAGTGCGGTTCTCCGTTGCGTCATACTTCAGCAACATTCCTCCATCTGACTGCGCAGTGGCTGGAATACTGCTATTATAACCAGCCAGCACCTTTAGATCTGCTTCTGCGGGTATACGCCAGCCTGCCGGACAAGGATCGTGTACCGTTTTCGACCCGTCGAGAGCATATTCAGCACACTGAAAGGATTGAACATCCCCTCCCGGTTGCGATAGTTGAAGTGATAACCGTCATATCGGCGGGTAAACTTTTCCATCGTTTCCTCGTACGTCTGTCCGTTCGCACAGGGTAGTATAAGCCGGATGAAGGCTGATGTCCTGCAACTGGTTCAAATTACTGAAGTAACCCTCTGTACGGAGTTTCTCAAAACTTTGTATTCCAATCGGAAGTTTACGAGAGATCATAGAATCTACATTCATATCCACTTTATTTTTAGATCATCGCTATTATGCACAAAGATCGAAATTGTTTTCCGTTATTCCAGTATGTCAAAGATCGAAATTGATTCCTCTGTCAGTCCTTTTCCTGTATGCAGCGCAAAGGAAGCATCGCACTCAAAGTCCCTTCATTATTAATTCCATTGATACCTCTCCGTTGATCAGATGCTGTAGAAACCAACTGTAAATGCCTCGCCTGATAAGTATTACCATTTTTAGCACAATTACAACACCATATAAAATCGAAATAACCTATCTGGACAAACACTCTGTCAGCATAATATCCACACAATCGGAAATAGGTAGTCTTCGACTGGTCCGTCTCATCATAGCGCAATACAAAACCTTTATCGGCTCCTTGCGTATTATAATTACTCATATTCATATTATTAGTCGAATAGCTCGGCAACGTCCCATTATACCCCTTATCACTGAACAAAGAGTAATACTCCTCCGCCTTCGCTACCCGCCATCCCGCCGGACACGGATCATGCACAGTCTTAACGGTAGCCCAGGCACCGGATATCGAACTGGTGACATCATCTGTGAACCAATACTGGCTTCCCGACGGTTTATAGGCAGTCAAAGGATTCCGGTATGCCGTCTGATAACCGGCTCGTCCGTTGTATGACGGCTCGAATGGTAAAAACTTCACCCCGTCCGACCCATATAAACTCATGATACCCACTATCGGTTCCGTTATCTTTGCCGGTAAATTCACCGTTTTAATCGGCTTATTCGAATAACTGCTCGGATACGGGTCTTTTCTCCCCCACTGATATTGAAAGCCATGCGCTTTAAACTTCTCTACATCCAAAGTGGGAGCCTTTGCATACCCTGCCATCGCCCCCAAATCCCGGTCCATCATCGGCCGTTGATCCGAATGGTTGCCATACGTAAACTTCAGTTTTCTTTTAGTCAACGGTTCCTGCACATCCACATTACCCGTAGCGTCCGGATGATAATCCGTCACCCACACATGCCAGCTCCACAGTATTTTATCACTACTATCATAAGCCGCAATCACACCGCTTCCACCCGTCGTGCCCGGAGCCACCCGGCAATAAATGCGGCATTGCCCCTTATCGGTAACGGGATTCTGTCCCACTGCCTTTCCATCCGTACGCTTGATGTCTACAATGTTCGTATGGTCCTCAGCAGAGTTGACGATACCCATCACCGGCTCGCCGATGTCCCCGTCCTCTTTCGTCTGCCAGAGAAGTTTCACCTTAACGATGCCTCCCCCTTGGCACCAGCCCTTCAAGGTTTCATTCGTTTTCTCTGTTCCGTCACTCTGATAAGCCAACGGGTCGAAGCAGAAACCTCCACCGGGAGCCACCATAAAGCAATTGGCCGTCGGAACCGGATTGTCATTGTTCTCCGAAGCGGGCACGGGATCGATGTAGGTCACACGTTTGTCATTCGTCGGGATACCCGCATGGCTAAAACTCACCGCATAGCTGTACTCCGTATTATTGTTCAGGCTGAAATCCGAGGACGTTTTCCCGCCGATGTACACACGATAATCCAGTTTCTTTTTGGGATCCGTGGTATTCACGGCTACAAAGTTCAGAAAAGAGCTTCCCTTCGGCGCATTCGCTTTCGTGCGCTGCAGATCGGAGTTTGCCGCAGGAGATTCGCCGCGTACATTGGCCGGGATCCAGCAAGAATAAGAATTGCCTTTACTCATATCGATCTCTACTGTATGAAACTGGTCCAGAATAGAGGGATAAGTGCCATTCGAGTCTGCTGTGGGAACCAGTGTATAGTTCAACGGGACGCTCTGCAACAGGACTTGTTTCAGTTCATAACCGCTCACGTTGTAATTCCAGTTCACCGTCAGTCGTGCAGCCAGGCGTTTCAGCAACAGGCGGGTATCATAACTGCCCTCCGGACTCTGAATGACAGCCTTACCGTCAGTTCCCGTCACCACGTTTACATGTTCCAGATGGAGCACATAAGGCATGGCGTTGATAGCGTCTGCTGTCGAAGGATCGATCTGATTGATTACCTCAGAGCTTACCTCCACACTCTTTACACCCTCTGTACCATCCAGATTCTTATTAACCAAACTTCCTACCGCACCCCCATTTCCACGTGCCACCACCAGCAATTGACAGTCATTCATCACGTTCAGCGTCACATCCAGGTGGGTGCCGAGGTTTACGTCACCATAACTTTTACCAGTCTTATAATTCCCGTTTCCATCGTATTGAAGTATCTCCAGATTATACAGCTTATCGGGAACGGCCGGGACGCTACGGGTAACTGCGTCCACTGCCTGAGTTACATCAAAAGCGGCAGCACCTGTTTTTAACGGCGAGCCGTTGAGGCGAGCCGTTGAGGCGAGCCGTTGAGGCGAGCCGTTGAGGCGCTTCATTATTTGAATCTTCGGCAAAGCCGAAGACCAGCGATACCGTCACCTCTTCACCTTCAGGAAAAGGAACAGTACCCTCCGGACGATCTTCACATCCACTCAACCCTCCAAGAAGCGTCATGCCTCCCAAGAGCATTAACCATTTATTCTTCCAAGTCTGTTTCATATCATTATTATTCTTGTACACATCGAAACGGATAAGGCTCACCGATCATTCCCCAAGCATTATTCGGAGTACTCAATTCTCCTGCTGCTATTTTTGTATAATATATCCGGTAATTATTGCCATTCTTTGCTATCGTATTCGTTCCTTCGTATCCGGCTGCACTTCCATTAAATATCAATTTTCCATCGCTAAAGGATCGGTATGCCGTAACCGGAAACCAGGCTGTATTATCTTCTGTACGAAGAGAGGGCACACCATTCCCACCGGATACATTATACAGACGTCCACCCCGATCGTGTGTACTACCATTTTCCACAAACGTTCCATTCACATTAAACCAATATGCCTGGCTCGTGCCCCAGCCATTATACACTGTTTGATGGGGAATCTTCCATCCTGCCGGACAAGGGTCATAAAGAGTTTTAGAGTTATTATACAAATACTGATAGTCCGCAGTAGTTTCATTCAAACTATACCAAGAGCATTTGCTTTGGTTCTGATCGCTGCTCGAACCTGTTATAATATGGTCGGGATGTTCAATGACATATTGCAGCGTATTGCCATTTACTAATGTAATATTGGAGTAAGCGACCTTTCCCAGTTGTACCCCTCGTCCTTCTCCATCATAAATAACATTGAGTTCATTCGCCGTTCCGTCTGTCGACCCCAAGAACGGATCCTTGCGTCCCCAATAGTACAAATAGCCTATCCGCCTTGCAAATTCCAGCAATGAAGCATTCTCACCGGGAAATCCTCCGGCAGTCGCGCACAGGTTTCGGTCCATAATCACCTTCCCGACATGCATTCCACTGCTTTTGAAAGCCGCAGTGGCATATTGATGCACGCTTCCGTTCTGTGTCAACTGTTGTGCCTGGGCATAAGTGACAGAGGAAGTAATCCCCTGCGGTACATAATCGGTTATCCAGAGATGCCAGCTCCATACTATTTTACTGCCGGAATAGGCGGCAATCAAGGCATTTCCTCCTTTGCTCACCGGCACTTTGACGTGGATACGGGCTTTTTGCAAATCACCTCCGTCAGTGATACGCGCCAGATTCGAATGGTCGTCTCCACTGATGGCATACCCCATCACCAAATCGCCCGATGTAGCATCGTCTTTCGTCTGCCAGACCAACTTAACATCCGTTATTTTTTTGTTATCGGCCAGCGTCGAACCATCCGTCAGATGTGTATTCCAACCACTCAGCGGAACATTGTAACCATTCATCTTCGCTTCATGCTTATACGGATTAAAACAAATATTCGTACCGGGTTTCATCATGAAGCAGTTGGATGTCTCCACCAGATTGGTGCTTTGCACCGGACTTTGATCCAGCAGTTGAATGCGTTTATCCGTCTGGTAAGCCGTCGATTTGACGGAAAGTTTCCACGTGTAATCCTTGTTTTCATAGAGGTTGAAGTCCGTTGATTCCTGTCCGCCCAAGTAAGCACGATAATAGAGCCGTTCTTTCTTGACGGCATTGTCCACCACCAGTTCTACATACGATGCGGCGGTGGGGGCATTCTCTTTTGTACGGTAATAAGGTGAAGTGGCCTTCGCCGAAGTGCCGCGCACGTTGGCAGGTATCCACACGGTCTTCTTTCCCGCCGCCAACTCTGAGGCATTCGTCAGCCGATAGTAATCGATAAACTCAACTACTTCGGACGGATAGGTCATACCCCACTGCGTCTCCACCGGTGATGCAAGCAACCGGAAGGCTGCGGGGACCTGGCAAAGCTTCACCTCTTTCAGGGCATAGCCCGCGTTTTTCAGCGCAGCATCTATTTCCCAGTTCACCGTCAGCCGTGTTGCCAGCCGCCTGAGCAGCAGACGGGCGTCATAGCTCCCGTCCGGACTTTGAAGTTTACCATCGCTCGTCACGTTCACGCACGGCAGATGGAGCATATAAGGCATCTTGTTGATATCATCCTGCGTAAAACCTTCGGCGGGAATCGTCTTTTTGAAAAGATCGGCGTCCATCACCTGTTGTTGCACATTGGCGAGGCTGCCGCCGATACTCGGGGTCGTATTTCCTTTCCCGCGGACAATCACTACCAACTGGCAGTTCGTGGCCGGTGTCAATGTCACCAGGGTAGAGAAATCCGTTCCCGCAGTGATCTGCTCTTTGGATTGCACACTGCCCATCAGCGTCCCGTCAGCCTTATATTGCATCAAATAGAACTGGTACAGCGCATCCGGATGACCCGGTTCCGTTGCACGGGTCCGCACGGCAGGCACCGGCCGGGCAGTAAACGCACCGTCCTGCCCGGAATCACTCCCCCGTGTGTCGGCAGAGGCAGGAAGGTTATACCCATCCTCTTCATCGGCAAAGCCGAAACACAGGGATACCTCCACGGGCTTTGTGTCCGCATCGACCGGCACGACATCCACCCGCTCTTCACAAGCCGCCATGCCCAATAGGCAGACAAGCACCGGTAGCTTCCACAGATTTTTAGAAGTATGTTTCATATTGGTATGTTTGTTTTAAGTTCACCACAGATTACACGGATTTTCACTGATTAATTATTTATATTCCGATTAATTATTTATATTTCACTGATAATCAAGTTTAATCGAATCAAAGATTCGGTGTTAATCTGTGAAGATCCAGTATTAATCTGTGAAAATCCGTGTAATCTGTGGTGAATCAAGTTCATTTCTGTCTTTTATTTGAAAACTACATTGTTCACCGGAAGCACCTCCACAGCATCGAACATCACTACGTTGCCGTCCGTGATCATCACACGCACATCGGCGCTGTTGGCGCCACTGATATTGACGGTGAGTTTATAAAGGTAATCTCTGCGGATGTTGTAGTCAGTCATCAGGTTGCCGCCCAAATGCAGGAGATAGTTCACGCCGATAGAGTCCTTTGCGCCCGCATACACATATTTGCCCGACAGCTTGATGTACGTGCAGTAGTCCAATCTTCCGCCCGGCCCTTTAGCCGGAATGCTCTTTTCCATAAACGAGGCGGCTGTCCCCATTCCCCGTAAGTTTTCCGGCATATAGAATTCGAAAGAAGAAGACGAAGCCCAATTAGTAGTGATCTCTGTTCCGTCTGTGGATTTAATAGCCGTAGAACCATCCTTATCCGCAGGATACTTATCTTTAATACTTCCGCCTCCCCGCGTATAGAGCGCCATATTCGCGGGTACATTGTAGAGGGAGACGGACTTGACGACAAGGTTACTCGGATTCTTTGGGTCTGCCAGATCTCCCATTTTCTTCCAGGACAAGGAAATCGTGGCGTAAGCCCGCCGCAAGGGAACCACCAGCGGTATTACACCCTGTTTATTAAGATCGGGCGTATATTCCAGCGGCCCCGATGTCAACAGGGACGGCTTGTTCCTATAACCGGAAAAGGCCACCGTTTTCGCCTTCAGTTCCGCTTCGGTTCCGGTGAAGCTGCTCAGGAACGACTGGTCCACATTGGCAATGACATAGAAGCGACTCTCCGCCTGGGCGAAAACAACATCATCATTCTTGGTGTTGACCTCAATCGTCTGATTGCTTCCCGGATTTCCAATCGTACCAAAAAAAGCTTTCTGCTTCAGCTTTGACACTCCGTTCTCGGTGACGTATTGCAGCACCCAGATCGTGTTAACAGGAATATTGTTAATCTCTCCGCGCGTATCCACCGTCAGCTCCGGAGGCAGTTTCAGAACTAATCGAAGCTCCTCGGAAGTCTCTACGGATTCCTCGCTGCATCCCGCCAGCAAGCCGGAAACCGTCCATAGGCCGGAAACCGCCAGCAGGCAACCGAGTGCCCATTTGCCCGTCCATCGTCGTATGTATTGTCTTTTTGCCATTCTGTTTTGATCTGATTCTAAATATGATAATTGTATATGAATATGCCGGTTATTTTCCCATTTCATCCGAATTGAGCGTTACGGTCGATTCATATTCGCCTATCGCCAACGTCAAGTCGGCGGGGTCGAGTATGCCATAGAACGTCAGTGTGAAGTCGAACGTATAGGTCATGCCCGGCAGCAACACCTTCTGGATCTCCGCCGGATAAGTCTCGGTCAATGTCTTATCCCCATTATCTTTGTAACCTACCGTCAGGTTCACATCAAAAGAAATCATGGCCGATCCGTCTACCGGAAGCACCACAACCGGCGTACTTACTCGTGGAATGGTAACTGTTTGCCCTGTCGTATTATATGTGAATCCGGTGAAGGCCTGAGTAGTGGCAAATGTTTCATTCGCCACCGTCCCCCAGGCAGTACTGCCCAACGTGTAAGGCAACGATGCCCGGAGTCCTCCCATCTTGAAGGAGTTCACCACCAAGCTGGTAGGTGTAACCGGATGGGTTCCTATTTTTGCCGCCACACTCACTTTAATCTGTGCTCCCAAGCGTTTAAAGGGAGCCGGCAGCACTACGTCCATCATGTTTTCTCCCGTTTGGTTGGGTTGCACCACGATCCCTTTCAGGCTGGTGTACATAAAGTCTTTTCCGTTCGACACCTGAATCGTACCGTCCGTTTTCAGTTCGGGCACTTCCGTCGAAGAGTTGTACGATACCAGGTAAAGGTCGTACGTTCCGCGATACAGATAGAGTTCGCCCGTAGCCACTCCACTCTTTACCGTATATACTTTATGATCCAGCGGTTCCGTCGTCGTGGTAGACGCACCTGCGGGGAAAGCATAGATACAGAAAGTCTTTCCATCCGCCATATCCGTTGCCGCGTCGGCACGGGTCGAAGCCTCGTCCGCCTCCGCCCGGTAAAGAGAGAAGCGGAGCGATACCGGATCTCCCTCCTCCGTGCCGGGTTCCCCGGGAGCCTGTTCCGAACATCCTGTCAGTCCCGGCGCTCCCAGCAAGCAAAGGCAACACCCTATCCAAAGTTTCAGTCTTTTATTCATCGTTTCTTGTTTTAGTTCACCACAGAGTACACAGAGTAACGCGAAGTGGATCGTTTTCCACTAAATCCCGATACTCGTGTTCTGGTTCGCATCGTTCTTCCAGTCCTCTATCTGTACCGAGCTCAGCTTACCTCCCATTTTGTCCACCGTAATCAGATAGACATAATGCTTTCCCGCCTCCCACTGCGCTGTCACCGATTGGGTTTCAAACGCATGCGCTTTCGCGGCAGCTTCTCCGTCCACACATACCTTGAGCCGGAACGAGAGCACCGTTTCTTCTTTCGCCATCGGCGCCACGAGGCAGGTCACGTTCGGTCCTTTCTGGTTTTCTTTCAGCTTCAACTCCACGCCACTCGCCTGCGCCAGTGTCAGTGTCGAAATATCCGACAGACTGTTCAGCAATCCGCTTTTCAGGTTCATCGTCCCGATGCCTGTCCGCAGACGGTTGGTTCCGCTCAGCACATCCACCTGTATCAGCTTTAGCGCTTCAGTGGCCGAAGCCGACTTCACGATACAGAAACTGACTTTGGCCAACGCATGCTTCATCTTGAAGCTGACGGTTCTCGAGGAAAGTGTTGCCGTGACGGGGGCTTTCCCCGTATCCGTACCCACACCGTAGAGATAATCGGCCTGCCCGGTAGCGAGAAAATCAGTCAATGACGACGGAAGGTTCACCGCCGTCGTATGTTCACCGTCACCGGACGCTTGGATGGCTGCGGGAGGATAATAGGCGTATAGCAAGGCATCACCCGAAGTGTTGTTCATGATCGTCTGCTTGTCCGGAGTCCAGACTCCTTCTTTCAAGGAGAATGTCATCAGTGGATTGTCTCCATACGCCGCATGTGGACTGGTAGCTGATGCGGTAGTGGTGGCATACACGTCCACCTCGGTGATAGCGGTTGCTTCCGCACGGGTGACGCTCTCCTCTCCCTCCACTTCGATCCGCTGCAATTCCAGCGCGCCTTCATCGGCGGCGAATCCGTCGTCCGAGGCGCATGAAGCCGTCAGGCATATCCCCGCTCCGAGGGCAAGCGCCATGTAGAGGCGATTCGCCGGCTTCTTCATTCGATTGTATTTTTGTAGGTTCATATCTGTTTTCGTATCTGTTTTTCATTAAGTGGCGTTTCCCGCGTCTGTCTCCGTTGTCTCTACGAATCGTTCTACGGTGATACCGTTCAGGATCAATTCATTGGTGGACGTAAAGTTATACTGGTAGTTGTATCCGGCTTTCAAGGTATGGGCCGCCTTCTCGGTGTAGCTCTTCTCCGTTTCACCGGTGTCGCCGGCCTTCACCTTGATCACAAACGTTCGGGAGCCGGGCTTGACAATGGCCACATACGTATGCTGCTGAGCGGAAGTTCCCGCTGCCGAGGCGCTATAGGCATTGATCGTCTCCGATGTAGAGGCAGCATCGGTGGCAATCCCCGTACCCTCCAGGCTTGCCGTACCGGGAAGCTTTGAATCATTTCCATACTTCACCACCAAAGTCACCTTCGCCGCTGCCGGAGCGAACGAGAACGTAGCCTTATTGCCATCGAGTACTCCTTTAGCCGTCAGCCGGTTGCTTTGCCAGAAATTGGTGGCTGTGCGCTGATCGGTTAGAATCCGGGTGAACGCCGTAGGATACGAAGCCGTAAACGTTTCACTACCATTACCGGTAGTGGTGAGCGCTGTTTGTCCGCTTGCGGGTTGCCAGGTGCCGGTTGTGCCGGTGACCATCCGTTGGTAGTCGGCAGTATTCGTGCCGTCCGTAATCCGGATGACATCACCCGCTACAAATTCACTTTTATCATAATCACCGGCATGCGCATCCGTAGCACGGGTAGCGGGACTCCCCACCTCCGCCGATACTTCCAACGGACGGGGCAAAGCATCCTCTTGCGAGCAGGCGGCCAGCAGAACCGGGAAGAACAGGCAGAGAGCCGCCCCGGATACCGATAGGATTCTATTCTTTTTCTTTTTCATGGGGTTACATCAAACTAATATTACATCAACTAATATTACATCAAACTAAGTTTCATCAACTTAAGGTTCCTGTATGCGATTCCCCGCTTTGCCACTCTTTGATCTCCTGACCGGTGGGAACCAACACATTATTTTTCAGGGTGAGCGTATAGGTGTAGTGGCTGTTCGCCGCCCTTGCGCAAGTGAGGGTGACGTCATAGACCACTCCGTTAGCATCCGTCACCGATACCCGTATCGACTGCTGGGAATCAAGCGGGGCGATAATGCCATGCCAGGTATATTTCGCATCGCCTGTACCGCCGGGGTGATACAGGTAGACGGTTTCATCCTTGCTTGCTCCTCCGGAGTAAAGCCCCTTCCCGGTTACGGTCATACTCGTAAAATCCTTGGACAGTGTATGCTTTCCCGAAAATTTCAGGGTCAGCTTCACGCCTTTGTGCACAAAGGCGCTTTCGCCTGTAAAGGAGAGTGTTCCGTCACGGCCGATCGTCACCTTCTCAGGGGTCTCCAGCAGATTACTCAGGCGGTAGTCCTCACCTCCCGCCTTTCGCTGGTCGGCACGTATACCCGAGTATTCGATAGGGTAACTCGCCTGGTAGGTGGCACCGGACTCAACGAGCAGCTCCGTACCCGTCACCGAAGGTTTCCACTCGCCCGTACTGCTGCCGGAAGAAGCGGCGTTCAAGGTGTAGTCCACCGGAGTGGATGACGAGCCGTTCCGCGAGCGGATGATACGGATTTTGTCACCTGCGGCAAAGGTGCTGCGGTCGTAACCGTTGTCGGCTGCCACGGCACGGGTCCCGGCTGCCACGGCCGCCCGGGTCTCAGACTCCCGGCCTTCACCGGAAGCGCAGATCGCGGCGGACACCATAAGCGGAGTCCCTTCGGGCAACGAAGGGGTCAGCGCATTGTCCGAACAGCCTGCGGTAAGCAGCAGGCAGCCTAAAACCGTTTGGTATAATCTATCTGTTTTCATACTGAATCATTCATTCTGAATCATTTGTCATTCTGAATCATTTGTTGTTCTGAATCATTTGTTTCATTGCCAGCCGGGATCTACGTCACTGCTCTCCTCGGAAACTTCCGTCCACCCTTTTATATCGACAGGTTGCAGGCTGATTCCCCGTTCGCCGAGCGTCAAGGTATAGACGTAGCGGTATCCTTTCTGCCATGCCGGGTTGAAGGCATCGGTCGAGAGGGTAAGATCCCGTTCGGTAGCGTCCGAGCTTTGTTCACCCAGTGTCAGCGTCAACGTCACCTGCGTGCCCGAGGCCGCCCCGGTCTTCGGAGCCACCAGCCCGTAGGCCACTGTAACGGGGCCCGAGGTGCCGACCTGTTGCGGACGGGCCGATGGGGTAAAAGAGATTTCACCCACCGCAGCCAGTCCGGACAAAGCGCCATCCGTCAGGGACATCGTGCCGGCCGATCCGGATCCGGAAGCAGTCGTACAGTAGAAAGGAGTAGCGCCGCCCGCTGCCGTAAGCTTAATCTGCCTTACATAATCGTATGTCGGATCCGGGGTGCGGTCGTTCGCGTTCTGAATGCGGAACACGACTTGCGACAAGGCGTGTTGCAGATAGAGGGTCGGCGAAGCAGACAGGCTGTTGGCGGTAACCGCCGTAGCCGAACCTACGGTAGCGCTGCCGGAACCGTAAAGATAATCGGTGGTAGAGCAGTCGTAGGTATTTCCTCCGTCGAAGGTTTGCCCGGCAGGCACGCTGACGGGGAGAGCAGGCAAGACAGTACTGCTGCTGCTGCCGCTACCGCTACCACTGTTGCCTCCGCTACCACTGCCGCCATCGCTCTTCAAGGCTGTCGCGGCGGGTGCCCAGGCATAGACCGTCGCTTGCGCGAGGCTGACGTAGGTAGAAGGAGTGCTCGTCCAATTGGTACCGGAGGGCGCTTTCGTGAAGGTCGCTCCCCCGGCGTTGCTGCCCGGATAGAGACTGCCGTCCGCAGCGGCGAGGTAGATGCCAATGGTGCTGATCCGGTCTGCACCCGTACCAACATCGTTGATCATGCTACGGGTGGAGGCGAGCGTGGCACCGGCATGAACACCGGGCTGCAAGAGGACGGCATCGCCGTCGGTGAGAACGGAGTTCTCACCGGAACAGGCTATGCAAAACAGGGATGCGGTCCCAAGGAGCAAAAGAATGAATACGTTCTTCATCTATTATCTTGTTGAGTTTTTCTTCTATCACTTTATATTCAGATCTGTGCTTGACGCAACCGTTGTCCATTGTGTCACGGTCACACTCGAAATGACGAGTTCGGAGCCACTGAGCTTGACGGTGTACAGGTAATTCTTTCCGGCCTCCCATGCACTGCTGCTACTAGGCAGGGCGACTTTATAATCCTGGTTGTCAATCGTCAGCGTAGCTTCCACGGTCGACTTATCGGCCGTGTTTTCAGGCAGGACGAGGATACTGGCTTTCCTGGCGTTATTTTTGGCGGTGGCTCTGGCCTGATCCGTGTCAGCCGTTGCTTTGGACAACATATAGTTTGCTATATCACGTGTATAGGTCACTGCCGTCGGAGAGCTACCCACAGTGATCGTACCATCCTTAATTTTCATGGTAGGGCTAGCTCCATTATTTAATATAGTTGTACCTCCACTTTTATTGGCTAATACCAGTTTGGTGAATGCACCGGTATTTTTATAGGTATGATCCGCATATACCCGGAAGCTGACCATCGCAAGGGCATGCTTCATGGCGAGCGTCACCTTTCCGGTTTTATTCGTATCATCCTTTTTATAGCTGGCTTTCACCGCAGTACTCTGATCGGCATACATATAGTCCACCTCTCCGGAGGCTGCGAGGATCTTAGCGCTACCGGAGGAGTTACTCTCCGAATTGTCAGTGGAGTTAAAGTCGATCGTGGCGTTAGCGTCTCCCCTCTTCCCCGGAAATACAGAGATACTGATCGTGGAACTTTCCGTGTATTCGCCACTCGAATTGGTAGCCTTCAGCGCAGTACTACCACTCTGAAATTCACCATTACTACCCGGTTGATACGCCGGATAATGCGCATAGATCGTAGCCTCTTCCGCCGAAAGATAGATTTTATCGGTCGCACTGCTATTGCCCCATGCCGAAGAGTTGTAAGTGTACAACCCATAGTTATTCGTCTTCTTATTCGTCGTTTTGCTGTTGGCATACACCGCGATGCTTCCTAATACAGTCCCTACAGCCGATGCATCCGCAGCATCTATCGCGCCGCGTGTCAACACCACCTGTGGCGACACCTGCAATTCCGCCACCCCGGTATCCTGTCCTTCGGGCAAGATGCTTTCACTGCATCCGACAGCCAACAGCAATGCCGGAAGGGCCATAAGCCAATGATATTTCGTTTGGTTAATCATCATGTTCGTTTTATCTTTTTTTAAATTCATGTATCTAATCCGCATCCAAAGTGCCGTCAACAGTCACCGGAGCCCACGCCTGCACCGTTACCGAAGTGATTCCCAGTTCATGGTCGCCGATGTTCAGCGTCACTACATGTGACATGCCCGCCTGCAACGGATTTTTCCCGCTTGCGTTGGAATCACCGAACGTAAGCGACACATTATCGAATGTACCTATTGATGTTTCTACTTTCAGCGTATACGTGTTGCTTCCGCCTCCATTGCCGTTGCTTCCGCCGGCTTCCAACGGAGGGAGTAAAAGTTGCCCCACAGATACCGGAGTCTGGCCGGTCACTTCCGTTCCTTGCCCGGCTCCGTTGGTTCCGTTCTGCGTAAGATCCACCGTCAGTCCCTGGGGATGTTCGGTTGTGGTGGAGAATGTCACCTCTCCCGTAGCCAGCTTCAACGAAGCAAGCGGTTTCGCCTCCTTCACCGTGATACTCTTCACCCATACCGACACCCCGTTTTGAAGCGTCTTCTTCGCTTGAAAAGAGAGTTGCGTCAATTGATGGTCGAACACCAGTGAAGGAAAGTGCCCGTCCGCCCAGCGGTTTCCCTGTATCTGAGAAGCGTAAAGCAGATCGGTCTGCCCTGTGAGTACAAAGGAAACCGTACCGGCATAAGTGCCCGTTCCACTGCCCGAAGCGGCTTTATCCGGCTCGGCATAGGGGGCGTAGCTTACCAGATAGAGCCAAGCTCCCCAACGGGGATAAATGGGCGCATCCTTACCGGCATTGCTCCAACCGACTTCACCGTTGGTCCCGACAGTTCCTTTCCAGACACCCTCTTCGGCGGCAACCACCGGAGTGGTGTAGTCTCCCCCGGTTCGGGAAAATACCATGGCAGCCTCAAACTCCACCTGAGGCTTGCTGCCTGCCGAGACCGCCGCCCTCGACGATACATCGCCCTCCAGAGCGGAAAGCTCCACCGGAACCTCCTCCTCACCCATCAGCGAGGAACGGTCCGCGTCGGAGCAACCTGCCAGGAAAGCTCCCGGCAGGCAGAAAAAGACAAAAAGCGAAATATGGCGTTTCATGATCATGGCAGACATTTTATGTGAATCAGTTCAGATCGGCATGGCCGGCATCACCCGCTACCCAGTCGGTTACAGTGGCGGTTACGGTCATCTTCGTAGCATCCGCCGGAGTCAGAGGCTCGGTCACGTTCAGGGTGATCAGGTGTGACTTACCGGCCTCGGTAGACAGGTTTGTTTTATTATCCTGCTTTTTGATTGTCACATTATTGAAAGTGATATCAGTGCCTCCCACAGAGATCACCGCATCGATCACGACTTGGCCCGAAGCCTGGATCATCAACGGATTACCTACCCGCACAGCGTCTGCGCCCAGCGCCACACTGGAAATACCGCCCACATTCATCATAGCGGCATCCGTCCACTTGCTCACACCGGCCTTACCCGAAGCCGGAGCTACGTTGACCTCTACAGGCACCTGTGCGTTTCGCACGCTGATTTTCTTTAAACTGATTGTTTTATCGGTCCATTCGCCACCATTTTGAGCGGTGACCTTCATCTCAAAGTTGAGCTGGGTGGTCAGGTGTTTGAACGTAAGTTCAGGTTCACTTGCAGAACTGCTGCTACCGGCCGCCGCTGCGTCGGCGAGCATCACGTCCTGCTCCCCGTCTGTTTGGGGAATCGTCACCGTCGTACCGCTAACCGTTCCCGCAGGAGCCACAGCCGCCAGCCAAGACTTCGTGCCGGAGGTCGTATGGTAATAAAGAATCGGGTTGAGTGACACCGTGGCCTTAGAACCCGCCTTGAAAGAGGCGGTGGAAACCGTGGCACGGGTTTTCAGCTTGTTCTGTCCGTTTTCTTCCTTCACTTCATTGGCAAGCACCGGAGAAAAATTAGCCCAATCAGCGGCGTCAGCATTGTTACTGCTACCGTCAGCCACCAGCACCGTAGCCGTCACATCACTGCCTACGCCCACCGCCGCGCGGGTCTTCACCATGCCCTGCACGCTTTGCGACACTTGGATAGGAGTCGCGTTCACCGGATTCTCGGGCAAAAGGTCATTGTCATTGCTTGAGCAGCTTGCCAGCAAAAGGGCCATAGCCGCCACACTTAGTTTCGTTTTCATTGTTTTCTAAAAGTTTTATAGTTAATAAATATGTCTATTGTTCTGTTTCGGCAGACCGATTGTCCACCAGTTCCCCACTGCCGGAGTCGCCCTCCTGCCACCGTCCGACCGTAGCGACAGCTACAATCTCCACCGGATCGGGAATGACGGGATCGGGAAGTTCCACCCGGACGGTATAAGCCGTTCCGCCTTCCCCCTCCCCGCCTTCGAACCGTACGGGAAGGGCACGGTATTCGCGGTCGTGTGTCCGGTCATCGTCTACCGAAAGCACCAGGTCGATGGTCAGCATAGCGGAAGGCTGCACCAGCACATAGCCCGGCAGCGTCAGCTTGTTGCCGTCAAACGGAAGGCCCTCCGCCTCTTCGCCCGCTTCATAAACGGGCACGCTCACCGTGCGCTCACCCGGCAAGAGCGACTCTTCGGCCAGGGAGAGGGTCACCTCGTCCGTCAGTCCGTTCAGATGGAGCGACCGCACACGGAGCGCCCCGGTATCTTCGGCCTCTACCGTGAGTGTAAAGATCAGTTGCGTCAGCAAGTGCCGATACAGGAGCGATTGGCTGTCGGACTCCCCGAAAGGAGCGGAAAGCGATCCGTTCTGTTCGCCTGTCAGCATCAGGTCTTCTTCTCCCGTCAGGCGGTAAGTCAGCCGCCCGTCAGCCGTCAGCGGTGCCGGAGGATAGTATCCCCGCAGATAGAGCGCCGAGCCGTCCGACGGATAGTAGCGTTCGGGCATCAGGCGGATCTCGTTGTCCGTGGCAATGCCGTCCCAGCTCCCGTCGTACTGTCCCGTACGTACACCGTAAGCGACACACACCGGGGTATCGCCGAAAACGTCCACCGTCGCACGGGTACGGATACCCGTAAAGAGACGGATGGGAACCGGCTCCGGTTCCGGACGCGGTTCGAGTGAGCGCTCCGTACACGAGAAGAGAAGCTGGGAAAGAAAGGCAGCTTTCAGTATGTATTTCAGTTTGAGTATCATATTCCCATTGTATTTCTAAAACCTATATCCCAGCCCCAGGTTGATCCCCGTCAGGCCCCAACGGACGAAGGAGGCCGGATGGTGATAGTATGCATGGGGAGGTTCGTTATCATAAGCCTTGGCGGACGAATGGAGGTATCCCCCGCGCACTCCCGCCTCGATGCCCCAATGACGGGACAAGGGGACATACACGCCTGCGGAGAGTCCCGCATGCCGGTAACGTCCGGTGCGGCTTCTGCCTGTGGCGTCCGTATCGCCTGCGGGCGAGGGACGGTAATCGAAATCGCCTGACTGACCGTAGACACCCAGATAGAACCAACGGTAACGCCCGTCACCTTTCAGCCACAAACGGGGCTCGAGGCTGTAGCCGGAGACGCCCCAGAAACGGTGATCGCGCCCGCCTTTCCAGTCTGAATACGCCGCAGAGGCCATCACAGACCAACGGCGGGCAAAGTGAAGCTCCAGCGCCAGGTTGGGCCTGAAAGCTCCCAGGCGGCCTTCCGCCGTCAGCCCCGACCAGTCGGCAAGGTTCGTCTTCAGGGAGAAGACCATCCGACGCGGGTTTTCTGCTCCCGACCCCGCAACCGTACCGGGATGACCGGCCGGACCGACCGGTACAAAAAGAATGGGGGGCGGGCACGGGCGGTTGTCCGGAGCAGATGGGACCGCAGGAGGCAAAAGCGGATATCGGGAGGCATACATGCCATAGTTGCGGCGGGCGGCGGATAAAGTATCCGCACCCGCAGGCTCGCGCAGGCAGACAATCACCACGTCGCGCTCTTCGCCGGGATAGCAAACGGCATGGTTGTGAGTCACGAAATACTCCTCTTTCATGCCCTTGCGGGTGATCAGTTCGGACTTCACACGGCTGCTACGCACATAGGCCAGCCAAAGATTGTCGTGTACGCTCCCGCCCGAAGTGCAATGACCGTCTACATAGATACGCATCTTCCCGTCGGCGATAGGGCCACGGAAAGAAGAGACGGCGGCAAACAGGCGTTTCAGCTCGTGATTGTTGCCTTGATAGTCGGCATACAGAACGTCACGCCCCTGTACAAAACGGAACGTGTGCAACGAATCGCAGTCCGAAACCGCACGTGTGCCGACACCCCGACCGCAGACCGGTGCGGAGAGCAAAAGGATATATCCGAGCAGCAGTAAAATTCTGTTCATGGCGGCAATCTCTAAAAAACGGTTTACAAACAAAGTTCTGTCAAATGGATTTCGCTGAATATGCTGCGCATCATCTGGTTGACAACCCCCATACGGGAGGCCACCGACCCATAACGGCCATAGACACGCTGCTCGTCGACATCCGGAGAAACCGGACACACCCCCTCGTGCAGGATCAGCAACAAGGACAGCAGGTCGATGGAGCCCAAAGGCTTGCACAGTTCATAAGAAACGGGACTATCGGGAGATTCCGGGCATATACAGCGAATCAGCCCTCCGCGCTCCAACAGGGGAAGGAGGACAGAAACATTCCGGAAAGCGCAATCGGAAGAAACAGGAGGAGAAGATATGCCGGCATCACGGTAATAGATGTAACGAAGCACCCTGATAGCCTCCTGGGTTAAAATTGTAAGCATAACTTTTTGTTTTGTTTGTGAAGACCGTTACTTTGTAGGTAACGGCATTTAACAAATATCTGAAACAGACAGCGTTCTAAACCGAATAATTAGATTTAAACAACAAAAGGCATCCGATGATGGCAATAAAATGTTCATCCACGTTAAATTACACCAACGTGGACAACCCTTCTTATTGCTTTTTTAAGAGAAAATAGGGAAAACTAATGCAAAGCATGCATCTTTTTTAAAATTAATTATCTTTTTATTGAAAAACTTGCCTTTTTATTTGTTTGTGTGAAAAATAATGTCCAATTTTGCAGCAATAAAGCGATGCCGTTACCTACAAAGTAACAGACCACCTACCCTACTGATTATAAGCATAATACCTTCAATACATTCTACCTTCAAACCGCACTCAGCACATAGTTGAGTATCTTCCTGTTTGTCCGGTCTACTTCCTTATCACCGAAAGGTTTCAGGTAAGTTTCCGTAACTTTTACCGAAGAGTGTCCCAGTCCAC
>ERZ833782.261-NODE-261-length-71770-cov-4.362086_pt1 | contig 71770 bp, 65 predicted proteins | sample MGYA00519577_ERZ833782 | MGnify/ENA primary metagenome ERZ833782 (study PRJEB31850, sample SAMEA3708745) | human gut metagenome | biome: human gut; feature: human-associated habitat; material: faeces | place: China | collected 2014 ...
AGGTGTACTGGTGATCGGAGGACAGCAGGTATGGGCTGCTACCACACATTATAATGACTCTTCCGTAACCGGAGGATCACAGGCATGGCAGCAGTGGGTGGCAGACTGGAATCAGACAGCCACAGATTTTACCAAGGTGTCATTAACTCCAGGCGGTGCAGCATCTGAACTGAATTTTGCATGGTACAGTGAAGGAAATGAGCCAACACCAGTGGTTTATTTTGGAACAGATAAAGATAACCTTGAAGCCTGTCAGGGAACTGCAAGTAATGTAGACACATCTCTTACAGGAGGAAAGGCTTATAGCTACAATTATGTAACAGTAGGCGGACTGAAAGAGAATACAACCTATTATTACTCTGTAGAGAAAAGCGGTGTAAGAACACCTGCTGAAGTTTACAAAACAGGAAGCTTTGAAAATGTAAAGATCCTTTATGTAGGTGATCCACAGGTTGGTGCTTCTAAGGGACAGCCTCAGGGAGAAGGAAAATTAAGTGCAGATTCAGGTGTGGCTAACACAGCAGCACGTAATGACGGTTTTGCATGGGACCGTACCTTAGATGCAGCTCTTGCACAGAACCCGGATCTGAACTTTGTGATCTCAGCAGGAGACCAGGTTAATAAAACAGGAAAGCCAAAGGAAGAAGAGTATGCAGCGTATCTTTCTGCTGATGCATTAAAGAACATTCCGGTGGCAACTACCATTGGAAACCATGATTCTTTAAACAAGGATTACAGTTACCATTTTAATAACCCGAATCCTACCAATCTGGGAATGACAGAAGCAGGGGGAGATTATTACTACAGCTATGGCCCAGGACTGTTCATCGTATTAAATACCAACAACTACAATGTGGCAGAGCATGAGCAGGCTATTAAAAAGGCAGTTGAAAACTTCCCGGATACTAAATGGCGTATTGTGACGATCCACCAGGATATCTACGGATCCGGACTGGATCACTCCGATACAGACGGCATGATCCTTCGTACCCAGCTGACACCTGTTTTTGATAAATATGATATTGATGTAGTTCTTCAGGGACATGACCATACATACAGCCGTTCCAAGATCCTTTATGGAGATGGAAAAACACATGGTTCTTATGAGTTCAGACTGGATGAGACAGGTCTGGATTATGACTGGGATCATGCATACAACAAAAATACAGGGGACAGCATTACTTTAAATCCTCTTTCATCTGATACAGCAGCAGTGGAGGCAAAGGATGCATTTACAGCAGATAATAAGTGCTATACCATTGAAAGCTCCGGAAAATCTGTTGTGACCAATCCAAAAGGAACCCTTTATATGACTGCAAACTCTGCTTCTGGTTCTAAGTATTATGAGCTTATCAATTCACAGCAGGATTATATTGAAGTAAGAAGCCAGAACTGGCTGCCAAGCTACTCTGTGATCGATCTGACAAAGGATGATTTCAAGATCACTACTTACCAGATCACAGATGAAGGAAAGGTAGAAAATATTGATAATACCTTTACCATTCACAAGACCGTAAACAGATAAGCCCAAAGCCGGCAATAAAAGGTATAAAAAAGATATAAAAAGACATAAAAGATCAAATTCCGTCCCGCGAAAGCTGCAAAAAGCCTTGCGGGACGTTGATCGGATAGATCGAGGCAGTAAAAATGGATCAGGCACTGAAAAAACAGGTAAAAAAGTACGCAGTTATGACAGTGATCATGGTGATCATGGCACTGGCAGTGGTAAAACTGAATAACGTAACTAAGACACAGCTGGTCAACCGCACAGGGCAGACTTTTGAGACAGGAAAAGTGGTCCGTATCCTGGAAGACAACATTCAGGAAGACGGAATGCGTGTGGGGCAGCAGACTGTAGTCGTAAAGATGACGAGTGGAGTGAAAAAGGGACAGGAACTTACAACTACCAGCAGTGCAGGCTATCTTTTTGGTGCAGCCTGCAAAGTGGGAATGCGGGTAGTGGTTCTCCAGAGCGTTGCAGGAAATTCAGTGATCACAAGCGTTTATTCCATGGACCGGAAAGAGGTAATGATCGGTTTTGTGGTACTTTATCTGCTGGCATTGTGCCTGGTAGGCGGTCTGCAGGGCGTAAAAGGTGCTCTGGGACTGATCTTTACCTTTGGAGCCATTCTTTTTATTTATCTTCCCGTAGTCTATATGGGATATTCACCTTTCTGGACAGCCGTATTTATATGTGCCATTACCACCGCAGTGACCATGTACCTTATAGGCGGTGCTTCTGAAAAAACAGTCTGTGCAGTCCTTGGGACCATATCAGGAGTCCTTATTGCCGGGATCACAGCTACTGTATTTTCCAGATTATCAGGGATCACAGGGTGGAATGTATCAGATATAGAAAGTCTTCTTACTCTTTATGAGACCAATGATATACAGGTAGGCGGACTCTTATTTTCCGGTCTTCTGATCAGTACCTTAGGGGCAGTTATGGACGTAGCTATGTCTATTTCCAGTGCCATGAAAGAGATTTATGACCAGAACCACCAGATTACCCGCATGCAGCTGGTGAAAGCAGGAATGAGAGTGGGCCGTGATATGATGGGAACAGATTCCAATACGCTGATCCTTGCTTTTGCAGGCAGCAGTATTTCCATGCTGATCATGGATTATGCCTATCATCTTCCTTATCTTCAGATTATTAATTCCAATAACATCGGTATCGCTTTGATGCAGGGACTTTCAGGAAGTTTCGGTATCGTATTAAGTGTTCCGGCTACAGTGGCATTCGCCGCATGGATCTATACAGGAAGAAAATAAGATAGATCATTTTGTTTAAATTATTTTTTATATATCGTTGCCCTTTGAAACCGATAGGGAAGTAGCATATTCTTTTAAGATCTCCACATAGTCTCTTGCATGCTGGGAAAGGTATTTCTTTTTCTGGTATGCTACAATGGTTGTGGTAAGAACCGGTTTCTGGCCAATGGAGAAGCAGCATCCTTCCGGGAAAAACCGGGATTCTTCCCGAAAATAACTTTCCGGTGCAAAAGCAGCTCCCAGTCCCTGAATCGCAAGGCGGATGGACATGGCACTGTTTCTGGTGTGAAGGAGTACCGTTGGCTCCATAGAGTATTCTTTAAATAAAGACTGTGCGATACCACCGGTATTCTGGTCCGGGTATAACAGGATAAAATTTTCTTTTTCAAGCATTTTCAAGTCCAGCCATGGGTGGCGAAAGCCTTCCTTTGGCTGGGCTTTTTCACATAAGGGGTGGTTTTTATTTAAGACCAGTACGATCTCTTCTTCTCTTAATATCTGATAATCCATATTTTCCGGAAATTTATGTACATTATAGATCGTCAGGTCAATGGAGTTGTCCTCCAGGCTGTTTTCCGCAACGAAATTAATAGCTTCCATAATGTTTAAGGTAACATAAGGATAGCGCTTGTGAAAGCCCATAAGGGATGGCTCGATGAGAGTAGTACCCATCATAATGGGTGCGGCAATATTTAAGCGTCCCTTTTCCTGGTGGGCAATGTCATCAAATTCCTGGCTCCACTGGTCCCCAAAGGCGGCAATGCGCTCTGCGTAGTAGAGATAGCGCTCCCCCATGTAAGTGGGATAGTAGTGGTTTTCCCTGCGGTCAAATAAGGGAGCGCCCAGGCGTTCTTCCAGGTTTTTTAAATATTTGCTTAAAGAGGGCTGGGAAATATACAGGGATTCTGCGGCTTTTCCAATGCTCTGGTGTTTTGCAATGGCAAGAATATAGCGGGCTTCTTTTAATTCCATAGGTGTCCTTTCCAAATTTATATTATAGCTTTACTGCATAAAAATTATAGAAAATATATATTTGACTTATAGTATACCACTTTCTATAATGTATGTGAAATATATAAGTACATTTCATTAAGAAATAAATATTTATTATGTATGCTAATTAATATTTATCAGAGAGGAGAAACAAAAACAATGAAAAAGAGCAGTGCATGGTTTATGCTCACACCGGGACTGGTGATCCTGTTTTTATTTCTGGCGATCCCGCTGCTTCGGGTATTGTTTCCAAGTATCTTTTCCGGAGCATATCCCTTTGATGCCTATGTGGGATTTTTCCAGGATGAGTATTACAGGAAAATCTTTATCCGTACTGTAAAGATCGCAGTGATCACTACCTTTGTCTGCATGGTGGGCGGTATCCCAACCGCTTATTTTATCAGCCGGTGCAGCAAGAAATGGAGAGGGATCCTCCTTGCAGCTTCCATTTTCCCAATGATGACCAACTCTGTAATACGAAGCTTTGCATGGATCAATATCCTGGGAAGCAACGGCATTATCAACAAAGTGCTGGTTGGACTGGGAGTGGTGCCAAAGCCATTAAAACTGCTGTATACAGACTTTTCCATTATCATTGGTTCTGTGTATCTGTTTCTTCCTCTGATGATCGTAACAGTAGCAGGTGTTATGGAAAATATTGACGATGACATGATGGAAGCAGCCTTAAGTCTTGGGGCAGCCCGTATGGAAGCTTTTATGAAGGTGATCTTTCCTATGAGTCTTCCGGGTATCATCGTAGGAGGCATCCTGGTATTTACCGGAACACTGACTGCTTATACAACGCCTCAGTTATTGGGAGGCAACTCCAACATGGTAATGGCGACCCTGATCTATCAGCGTGCCATGTCCGTCAGTGACTGGACCGGTGCTTCTGTGATCGCGCTGATCATGATCGTTGTAACACTGGCTGTGATCCGGGGCTTTAATGCTCTGGCAGCTAAACTGGACCGGAGAGGTGAGAATTATGCGTAAAAATAAACTTTTGACCATATGGGCAGTGCTGGTATTTGCGTTTCTTGCTATTCCTCTGCTGATCATTACAGTAACAGCCTTTGGAGGCGGCAGCGCCATTACATTTCCCATTGAGTCTTTTTCATTAAAATGGTTTGCCAATGTATTCGCCTTAAAATCCTTCCGCCGGTCCTTTATCACCAGCCTGGAAGTGGCATTTCTGGCAACTTTTATCTCCCTTTTGGTTGGTATTCCCGCAGCCTATGCCCTGGCAAGATCCGGCATGAAAGGGAGAGGACTTTTAAAATCCATTTTCCTGTCACCTACCATTGTGCCAGGTATCGTTATCGGCTTTATCATGTACCAGTGCCTGATATTAACTTTAAGGATCCCTGTATTTACAGGACTTTTGGCAGGTCATTTCATGGTAACACTGCCATATGTGATCCGTGTGGTAGGTTCTTCCATGGAGCAGTTTGATTTTTCTATTGAAGAAGCAGCCTGGAGTCTTGGATGTCCGAAGACCGCCGCTTTCTTTAAGATAGTGCTTCCAAATGTAACAAGCGGTATTTCTTCCGCGTTTATGCTGGCATTTATCAATTCCTTTAATAATATCCCGGTATCCATGTTTTTATCAGGTCCTGGCGTGTCCACCTTCCCGTCAACCCTGATGAATTACATTGAGTACAACTATGATCCTACAGTTTCTGCTGTATCCGTACTTTTAATGGCAGCGACGGTTATCATCATGGTCGTTGTAGACCGTACACTGGGTATTGCAGCTCTGGCAAAATAAGTTACAGGTTATAACAGCGCCGGTCAGGCGGATAAAGGAGAAAATGAAAATGGCATTTATGAGTTTAAAGGATATTGATGTTAGTTACGATAAGAAAAAACAGATCTTAAAGGGCTTAAACCTGGATGTGGAAAAAGGAGAGCTGGTGTCTTTACTTGGTCCCAGCGGCTGCGGAAAATCTACCACTCTTCGTGTAGTAGCAGGTTTTATTGATCCACAGGGCGGAAGCTTTTTACTGGATGGGGAAGATATGACAAAGGTTCCGGTCCACAAGAGAAATTTCGGACTGGTATTTCAGAGTTATGCATTATTCCCGCATCTTTCCGTGTATGATAACGTGGCTTTTGGCCTTCGCACCAGAAAAATGGATAAGGAACTGATCGATAAAAAGGTAAAGGATATTTTGGAAGTATGCGGCCTTAGCGACCTGGCAAACCGCTTCCCAAGACAGATGTCAGGTGGCCAGAGACAGAGAGTGGCCTTAGCCCGTTCCTTAGTTATTGAGCCAAAGCTTCTTTTATTAGATGAGCCGTTATCCAATCTGGATGCAAAGCTGCGTCTTTCCATGCGTGTGGAAATCAAGCGCCTGCAGAAAAAGTTAGGTATCACAACTTTATTTGTAACCCATGATCAGGAAGAATGTTTCTCTATTTCCGATAAAGTGGCAGTTATGAATGGTGGTGTTATCGAACAGTATGACACACCGGAAAATATCTATCGCAGACCTGCAACGGAGTTTGTAGCACGTTTTATTGGATTTGAGAATTTCCTGGATGTAGAGAAAAAGGCAGATCATTTATATGTTCTCTCAGATGGAACTGCATTTAAGACAGCCATGGATTTAGACGGCGGGGAATATGCGGCAACCATCCGCCCGGATGATATCCGTCTGGCAGATGATAAGTTTTCCGAAAATGTACTGAGCGGCAAAGTAGGTGTTCGCACCTTCCTTGGAAAGAGTTATCAGTATGAAGTAGAGACAGCAGCCGGTGTTTTAAAGGTAAATATGGGTACAGACCATGTATTTAAAGAGGGCGATATGCTCCGTCTGTATCTTCCAGAGGATAAGCTGATCCTGGTGAGAAGATAAATACAAGATTAAGTAAGATCCGGCATTAAAAAGCATTTACGTAAAAATCTTTATAAATCTTTATATAAAAGGAGAATTATTATGAAAAAGAGATTAGCAGTAGTACTTTGTGCAGCAATGATGTTATCTGCATGCGGCGGCGCATCCACCTCCGATAAGACAGCAGATACCAAGGGACAGACAGCAGCAGACTCCAAGGCAGATGCTACGGAAGGCTCTAAGGGAGATGGAAAGCTGGTCCTTTCTACTTACGGACTGAGCGAAGATATTTCTGAAGATGAAGTATATACTCCTTTTGAGCAGGAATTTGGCTGCGAGATCGTAACAGAAACAGGCGGTACCAATGACCGTTATACCAAGCTGGCAGCAGACAGCGAGTCTTCTATTGATGTGATCGAACTTTCTCAGGCTATGACTGCAAAGGGCGCAGATGAGGGACTTTTCGATACCATTGACTTAAGCAAGATTCCGAATGCAGAAAACCTGATCCCGGCTGCAAAAGAGCTGGCTGAAAATGGACAGGGTATTCCTTACACCATCAACAGCATCGGTATCATCTACAATCCGGAACTGACCGGCTTTGAGATCAAGAGTTTTGATGATCTGTGGGACTCCCGCCTGGAAGGTATGGTTTCTATTCCTGAGATCACAACTACTTTTGGACCGGCTATGGTTTATGTAGCAGGTGACCATGCAGGTACTCCTGTAGCAGAGGATGAAGGAAAAGCAGCTTTTGAAGCACTGGCTGAGTTAAAACCAAACCTTGTTAAGACTTATACAAAGTCTTCTGACCTGATCAATATGTTTACTTCTGGTGAAGTAGCAGCAGCTGTTGTAGGTGATTTCGGTGTTCCTACTATTGTAGCAGCAAACCCGGATCTGGTATATGTAACTCCAGAGGAAACTTACGCAAACTTCAATACCATTAACATTACCAAGAACTGCAAGAACAAAGATCTGGCTTATGAGTACTTAAACTATCGCATCAGCCCTGAACTGCAGACAAAGACTGGTAAGGCATTAAATGAGGCTCCTACCAACAAGGAAGTTACCTTTACTGAGGAAGAAGCAAAGGATATGACCTACGGCGAGACTGCTGACAACGCAAAGATCGTAGATTATTCTTTCGTAAACCCGATCTTAAACAACTGGATCGACCAGTGGAACAGAACCATCAATAACTAATCAACGAGGAATTTTATATGAGACCCGATTTCATTCTGAAAAATGTCATGGTCTATCAGACCTTCAGACAGTGTTTTGAAAAGCGGGATGTGGCAGTTGCAGGGGAAAAGTTTTATTGCGTTTCCCCTGCAATTGTTTATCCTGGGGTAAAGACCATTGACGCCCAGGGAAAATATATGATCCCGGGGTTTATAGACATCCACATGCACATTGAAAGTTCTATGACAACTCCTGTGGAATTTTCCAGGACCACACTTCCCTATGGAGTGACTACCGTTGTGGCAGACGCCCATGAGATCGCCAATGTATTTGGCATGGAAGGCATAAAAAGCTTTATGAGCCAGAAAACGGAGCAGGATATTTTCTGGGCGATCCCTTCCAGTGTACCGGCTACCAATGAAGAACTGGAGACACCGGGAGCTGCTCTTTATCCTGAGGATGCGAAGAAAATGGCTTCGGATCCGGGGGTTCTCTGTTTGGGAGAGATTATGAATTTTAAGGATCTCAGTGCTGACGGGTACAGTAAGACCAGGGAAATGATCCGGCTTTGCAAAGAAGAGGCGCCGTTGATGCGCATTGAGGGTCATTGCCCGGGACTTTCGGGAGAGGATCTGAACCGCTTTATCTATGAGGGCGTAGATGCGGACCATACCCAGCAGACCCCGCAGTCGGTATTGGAAAAAACGGATTTTGGCATGTTTCTGGAGCTGCAGCTTAAGTCTTTGCGGCCTGAGGTGGTAAAGGTGGTCTGCGAAAATCAGCTGTATGAAAATGTAGCTCTGGTGACAGACGATACCATGGCAGATAAACTGGTAAAGAGCCAGTTAAACGGGATCGTAAAGGCAGCCATTGAGGCTGGGATGCCTGTAGAAAAGGCAATTTACTGTGCTACCTGGACACCTGCAAGGCGGATGCATTTAGATGACCGTGGTATGATCGCACCGGGAAAGATCGCTGATTTTGCTCTTTTGGAGTCTCTTAAGGACATGCAGCCGGTTATGGTATTTAAAAAGGGATGCTGTGTGTATGAAAAGGGTGCGTTGGAGAAAGGGCAGGCAGATATGCAGGCGGAAATTCAGGAACAAAGGTCCCTTTCTGTGGGAGATTTTCCAGAGCATTTTTATCATTCGGTCCAGTGCCGGGAGGCTGAAAAAGAGGATTTTCAGATCAAAGCGGAAGATCCGTCAGCTGCATTTGCAGAAGTAAATGTGATAAAAATATCAGATTTTGGTACGGCTACCACACCGGTTAAAAAGAGATTATCCATTAAAAATGGAAATATCTGCTGGAAGGAAGCAGGACTTTCCCTGGCAGTGGTTTATGAGCGATATGGGAAAAATGGAAATGTTGCCAAAGCACTGGTGGAAGGTACTTTTAAGGAGCCGGGAGCAGCAGCTACTACCTGGTCCCATGACAGCCACAATCTTCTTGTAATGGGAAATAATGAGGAAGATATGGAACTTGCCCAGAAACGGGTGAGAGAGCTTCAGGGGGGCTATGTGGTGTATGCCGGCGGAAAGCTGGCGGCCCAGGCCACTCTTCCTGTAGGCGGTATTTTATCGGATCAGCCTGTTTCTGTGTTAGGCAAACAGCTGGGACAGGTGCGAAAGGCCATGGAAGATCTGGGCTATGACAACAACAATGTGATCATGTCTATGTCTACTTTATGTCTTCCTGTATCCCCAAGACTGAAGCTGACGGATTTCGGGCTGTTAGAGGTGAAGAGCCAGGAGAAAGTGCCTCTGATCCAAACTTATTTTGATAAAAACGGAATGAGGATCTGAAAGTGAAAACGATCATTCAAAATGGAATTGTAGTGACCATGGACCAGCAGATGCAAGTGTGGGATCATGGTTATGTGATAATAGATGGAACAAAAATCGTGGAAACAGGGCCGGAGAGTGAACTGGAATTAAAAAAAGCGGCTCTGGCCCGGGTGGGAGAAAACTGGCAGGAAAAGGATGCACGCAGAGGGATCATTATGCCGGGAATGGTCAACACCCACAGCCACTTAGGGATGATCCCGTTCAGGGGACTGGGAGATGACTGCAAGGACCGCCTGCGGGTATTTCTGCTTCCTATGGAGTCGCAGGCAATGGATGCCGAACTGGCAGCAGCATCTGCCAGATACGGTATCTGTGAATTGCTTCTTTCCGGTGTGACCACAGTTCTTGATATGTATTATTTTGAAGAAAAAGTAGCACATATCATGGATCAAATGGGAATACGTGGAATTGCGGGGGAGACCGTAATGGAAGATGCTACCTGTGACGCCTCCTGTGCAGAGGAAGCGCTGGAACGGGGCCGGGACCTGATCCGGGCTTACAGAAACCACCCAAGAGTGAAAGGGGCGCTGACTCCTCATGGAACCACTACCTGCAGCGGGGAACATATGAAAATGGCTCTGGAAGAAGATCTTAAGGGAAATACGGTATTTACACTCCATACTGCGGAAATGGATTACGAAATGACGTATCTGGCAGAAAAATACCAGATGACACCGGTGGAGTATCTGAATTCTTTTGAACTTTTGGGAGCGCATACGCTGACTGCCCACAGTATCCGCCTGACAGAAGCCGACTGCAGGCTGTTAGCAGAAACGAAAACCAATGTTGCCCACTGTATCGGTTCCAACACCAAGGCAGCCAAAGGAGTAGCGCCGGTGGCTCTGCTTCGCAGCCTGGGGGTAAATGTAGGTCTGGGCACAGACGGACCAGCCAGCGGAAACACTCTGGATCTGTTTACCCAGATGCGTATGTGTGAAAATTTCCACAAAAACACCTTAAAAGACCGAAGTGCTTTTCCTGCAAAAGAGATCGTGAAAATGGCGACAATTGAGGGAGCCAAAGCTTTGGGATTGGGAGATGTGACCGGTTCCCTGGAACCTGGAAAAGAGGCTGATCTGGTAATCATAGAAACCGACTCCCCCAACATGTTCCCCATATACGACCCCTACTCCACCCTGGTCTACAGCGCCTTCGCCTCCAATGTACGGGATGTGTATGTAGCCGGAGAATGCCTGGTAGAAGAAAAACGGCTGGTAAAAGAAGATCTGATGGATGTCCGGATGGCGTTAAAAGAGAAGATGGAACGGACGAAATTTAAGGAAATGAAGGCTCTGACCTGATGGGTTGGAGTCTTTTTCTATGATAGAATAGCAAAAAGCCGCCTGTTTTGGCGGCTTTTAGTATGTTTATGGTTGTATTTACTTACTTAATACGGATACAAATTCCACTTTTTTATCAATCGCATCCCCGATTACACCAATGGTCTTTCCCATGGTAAAGGCTGCTGCTACTGTACCAATTCCAAGGCCGGAGATATGTCCAAGGCAGAGGAAGGTCATGCAGGCGGTAACAAAAAGACAGGTTACGTCAAAGGTGATCTTGACTTTGGAATAAGGCTTTTTAATAATCTCGGAGAGATCTCTTGGGAACAGGTCGGTTGGGATGACCGGGAGTTTGCAGCGGTTGGAAAGGGCGATACCGAAGCAGAGGATCAGATAGCTTGCCACAAAGTAGAACACCCGAAGGGGAATGGTAAGTGGCAGTGTGTTGATCCAGATCTCATGAATATCTACCATTTTTCCAAAGGCAAAACCGGCTACGAAACTAAATAGGTAGCTGGGAACAAAGCGTTTTTTTAAGATCATCAGGCTTAAAACAAGAAGTCCCTGGAAAATATAGGTCCAGGTGCCAAGGGTCAAAGCCGGAAATACAAGGGAAAATGCGTAGGGGACGCTGGAAATAGCGGAAATGCCGGAGCCGGAGCGCAGCATTAAAACAACGCCCATGCTGTTGATGAGGATAACGATCAGCAGGGCAAGTTCTCCGCGGAGGGTGACTTTTTTCTGATTCATAATGATTACTCTCTTTTCTTTTTGTAAATTGATGAAAGTTAAAAAATATGTACATTCACAAAGTTTGTTTGCCATTTTTATAACAGAACAAACTTTGAAAACACATAAAAGGGGGATGCAGCGAAACATTTTATTTTGCAACATCCCCGATTATACTCTTGGTTTATAAGATTTTCAAGAAAATTGTGTTACAGTCTTATTCCCCATCTTTCAGACTCTGCATATACTGGTGCATAGACTCGGCAACTATTTTACTGTGAGCAACTGCCTCAACCACAGTACGTGCGCCGTTCACAACATCACCGGAAGCAAAAATACCCGGGCGGGTGGTATGTCCGGTCTCATCGGCTACCAACAGGCCTCTTTTATCTGCAGCCAGACCCTGTGTTGTGTTGACGATCCGGTTCTGCGGTCCCTGGCTGATAGAAATAATCACGCTGTCAGCCGGGAAGAAATGAGTGGAGCCCGGAACGTCAGTAAAGGTGCCGTCTTCATTTTCAATCACATCTTTAAAGATAACACCGTCATCTTTGATCTCCACAGGAGCCATATTGTACTCAAACTGAACGCCCTCTAACTGAGCATAACTGAACTCATGCTTGCTTGCAGCCACCTGTTTTGTGATAGAGAAGCAGGTCAGCTCCTGAACACCCTTGCGTATGGCAGTTCTTGCAACGTCCATAGCTGCGTTTCCGGCACCGATGACAATGACACGTTTTCCTAACTGGTAGCTGTCCGGATTGTTTAGATAATTAATGCCGAAGTGAACATTTCCCAGAGTTTCCCCTTTAATATGAAGGGCGTTTGGCTTCCACACGCCGGTTCCTACGAAAATGGCCTTATAGCCGTCACGGAACAGGTCATCAATACCGATGGCGCCGCCGATATGTGTATTCGGACGGAATTTAATGCCTTTTAAGTCTAAGTGGCGGTATTTAAAATCATCCAGGACAGATTTTGGCAGACGGAATTCCGGGATACCGTAACGAAGGACACCGCCAACTTTATCTTTTCCTTCAAAAATAGTAACATCATAGCCATATCTTGCAAGGATGACAGCAATGGTAAGGCCGGCAGGACCGGAACCGATGATAGCAGCCCGCATACCATTGGAAGGAGCAGGTCCCTGGGTCATTTTATTGGCATAAGTTGTGGAAATATAGCTTTCAATGGTAGAAAAATGGACCGGAGCACCCTTACGTCCGAGAACGCAGTGGCCTTCGCACTGGTTTTCATGGTTGCATACAAGACTGCATACAGTAGTCAGCGGATTATTTTCAAAAAGCATTTTACCTGCTTCATCTAATTTATTTGCCTTTAAAAGTTTGATCACTTCCGGGATGGGAGTGCTGATAGGACACCCTTTCTGACACTGGGGAACCTTACATCCCAGACAACGGTTTGCTTCATCCATAACATGTAATGCCATTTACAAAACCTCCATACTCATCATAAATCTTAGTTCATACATTTTTCTGGACCCATTCTATCACAGATTACTTTTTGTGACCAGTGTCTAAAACAATGTATTTAATTCTATAACGAATGATAAAAAATGCACAAAAATGTGATAAAAAATGCACAAAGATAAGTTGCAAAAGGAAAGAATGAAAGAATTTCGTCAGAAATGTGTAAGTTGGAAAATGGAAAGGCCTGTGTTATACTATGTTTGAGGAGATACAACGAGAGGAAGATCGTTATGGATAAAAAATTTTTAAGACACATAAGCAGCATGATGCTTCTTGTCTGTACGCTGGCAGCAGTCAGTCCTGTGACCGCTTTTGCCGGATGGCAGAAAGAAGGCGATACTTACGCTTATTACGAAGACGATGGGACCAGAGTGGAAAATGCTTTCCGCAAATCAGGAAACCAGTGGTTCTATCTGGATGAAAATGGCCATCTTTTAAAGAACTGTGAACGTGAGATCGATGGAAAGATCTACGTTTTCAATGAAAGAGGTGCAGTGGTTCCTTCCGCTACCAGAAAAGCAGGAAGCAGTGAAAGTTCTGAGTCTGATTTTTCTGCCATCAGCAGCAGACAGCAGTATCTGAACAAAACAGCAAATCCTTATATGAACAATAAGACCGTTCAGTGGATCAATGCTACCTATGCCATTCTTACAAAGCACAATGGCGGAAATATCCGTGCTTTTGGCGGAAGCCTTAAAGTAAATGGCAAAGAAGAAAATGGTGCTGAGATCGACAAGACTACCAGAGATCAGACCCGCAAGATGTTAAAACAGAGCTGGGGTGTTACTGACAGGGATTCTGCAGATGAGGCCTTAAATGAACTCTTGGAGTCAGCAAAGGAAAGCGGTTCTGCCTGGGATTACAGCAGGGCAGAGTCTAATCTGGGATTTTATTATCTGGCAGATTATTACACAGAAAAAGAGGCTTTAGATAAGGCACTGGAAGTTGCAAAGGAGATCCAGAGTACCTTTGAATCCTGGGACTCTTTTGTACAGAGCTATCTGGAAGGTTATGAAGCAGGCTCCGGTGATACTTCCGGTGACAGGGAAGAAATCTACGAAAACCTGAAGGCATGCCAGTGGAATCCATATTCTGTGAACTGGAATACAAAATTAAAAAAGAATTGGTAGGTATAGCTTATGAAATGGGGAATTTTGGCAACAGGAACCATTGCAGAGAAATTTGCAGATACAGTAAACCATATGGAGCAGGAAGATGAGACTTTGATCGCCTGTGCTTCCCGCAATTTAGAGCATGGAAAAGCATTTGCTTCCAAATACGGGATCCCGAAGGTTTACGGAAGTTATGCACAGATGATGACAGACAGCGAAGTAGATGCGGTTTATATTGCAACGCCAAACAGTCTCCATTATGAAAATTGCCGTATGTGCCTGGAAGCAGGAAAACATGTACTTTGCGAAAAGCCATTTACCCTTTGTGTGGATCAGGCAGAAGAACTGTACGAACTGGCAGAGGAAAAAGGCCTGTTTATTATGGAAGCTTTCTGGATCCGGTTTTTGCCGGCATATGATAAGCTGCGGGCCATGTTAAGAGATGGCGTGATCGGAGAGGTAAAGCGGATCACTTCCCAGTTTGGATTTACAGTGGAAGGCGACAGAAGAGAACGCAAGTTTAAGTCTGAATTAGGCGGCGGAGCGTTATTAGACATTGGTATCTACAATCTTGGATTTTTTCATATGATCACAGAAGCTGCGCCGGAAGGATTTCAGTCAGAAGTACATATGACAGAATATGGTACCGATGATTACAGCGAAGTAGAACTGGAATATCCGGGAGGCTGCAGCGCTCATTGCATCCAGGCAATCGGAAAGAAATTAGAACGCCACGCAAAGATCGAAGGAACAAAAGGCGATATCCTGATGGATGATTTCCAGCATCTGCAGGAATTTACCGTTCAGTTAAAAGATGGATCCTCTTATCTTGTAAAAGAGCCGTTTAAGGTAAACGGTTTTGAATATGAGATCGTAGAGACAAGCCGCTGTGTCAGCTGTGGTTTAAACACCAGTGACCGTTATACAAAAGAAGATTGCTTGACGATCCTGCGGTTAATGGATGATATCAGGGAGTCATGGGATATGACCTTTGAAGGTGAAGAAAAATAAAATAGAGAAGGTTAGTTTTTAGTTTTAAGGCGGGATTTCAGAGATGGGATCCCGTCTTTTTTGTATTTTCCAGAATTATTTTCTGGAAAAACAAAGGGAGTCATGTGGTGTACAATATAAGGCAAAGAAGAGATCAGTAAAGGGGATGAAAAAAATGACAATTTTTGAGTATTTATATGGGGACGTATATTATACAGATGAATATGGAAACGCTTATTTTGATTCCTGTGTGGATATTGATTATGAATTAGATGAAATACCGGAAATTGTAAATTTAGGGGATCATACCTATTTCATGGCGAAGGAGGATTTAGATCTCTATAACCAGTATGATATTAGGGTGGATGGGGTTAGTGAGGATGATCTGAGGTTCTTACATTATACCAGAAGACCCTATTACCAGATGCGGGGACGTTCCGTTTCCAGAGAGCAGGCATTTGATATCATCCGACGGACGGACAATTTCTTTAACTGGGACATGGAAACAATAGGAAATCGCAAAGAGTTTGTACGTTGCATTAATTTTGATAACTGGCTTATTATGAAAAATCATTATCCCAAAGGATACGGCTGGATCCACGCGGATGGCACAGTTGGGGCCAATGCGATCACTCAGAAGTGGCCGACGCTGAAGGAGTTTGTAGAAGAATGGTTTTATAAGTTAAAAGCATTCCCTTATCTGGACCTGGTAATCGGGATCACAAATTGGGATGAGATCTCCTGGGATGAAGATGACACCTTTGAAAAAGCGATCCAGATGGGGATTTATGTACATGATAAGTGCATTGAGTTCTTAAATAAGCAGAATGCCTGGGCGAAGTACCAGGAATACGATGAGAAATACGGTGCAGATCCGGAACGATTTGAAACGGATTACTATCAGAAAAATGGGATCGTTCAGGTAGATGAAGCCTATTTGAGAAAGTGCATTGAGTCTTATGGTTTGGATCCAGATGAGGAATTGAGTAAGGTTCGGCCTTATATATGGAAGGGAGAAATAATGGAAGAAAACAAAATGATCTACAAAAATGAAGATGGCAATTATCACATCAGGATCTTAATGTTACAGGAGCAGTGCAAACAATTAAAGTTAGCATATCCCCTGGAAGTGGATGTATGTGTGTGTGAAGCAGAACGAAGTAAAGAGTGGGAGGAAAGTATCCGGGAAAAAATCGAAGATGCGTTATATGAGATGGTCGCTCCTGTGGATGAGGATGATTTCTATTCGGATGTATACAGAGCATGGTTTGAGGAAATTGCATGGAACTGGGAGCTGGAAAAAGAAGGGTTCCTGCCGGAAGAAAAGGATCCTTTCTCTGAAATGAATATGGACAGGACTTTACTGGCCTATCGCCGTTTGTGTGCCTGCCTGACTATAGTGGGGAAACAAAAGGAAATAGAGCGTGTTTTTAATGACGGGGCATATGCGGAAGAACTTTTTGAACGATTTGGTATTCAGGACTCGCCTTATCGGCTTTGAATATCATTTGGACAGTAAGAGGGAGGGAGCTAATGCAGGAAAAAAGAATGTTGGAAATATGATATAATTAAAAATATTATATATCTACAATATTAAAGGAGAGGGGATTGAATAAAATGGGAGAAGAGAATGGTAATGAGCGTTATCTGGTAAATGTTAGTAAACTTGAGAAACTTATGGAAGAAAAAAGAAACGAGCAAAATGTAAAAAGGATACGTGCGTTATTTAAAAATTCAGATATAGGAATAGACGTGAGAGCTGAAGATGCTTTGGATACGGCATATTCAACGTATACTACAATAATTTCAAAAAAAAGTGCAACGAAAAAAACTTTACAACTGTTAGCGGACTATTTAAAGCTTAGTAGTTTTAAAGAATTAGTTGCTGAAGATAATTCTATGATAGAACGAGAAGAAGAGAGAGAAGACGTCATATCAAACGTAACTGAGCATATGGAGGGATTAGATCCGAAGATAGTTAATATGTTGTCGGAGTTTTCAGAACAGTTGTATCCTATAGATAAATTAAAGAGTTTTACAGATGAGCATTCCATTGCTTATATGAGAGTTGGATATGAAAAATATATGGTTAATATACCGCTTTCAGCAGAATGGAGAAGTCTTTTTGTAAAACCAGGAGCCAGAATTTATGTTATCAATACAGATTCAAAAAAGAATTTGGAAGATGAAATAAAAAAAGGTTTAATTTCAAGATTAAAGAGACATTGTACAAATAAGGGAGAATCGAAAGACAGGGAAGTACAGGAGTTAGTTGAAAAACGGAAGTTAGTCCAGATAAAATCTGATTTCTATAAAAAAATAATTGCAGAATCAGCTATGCAGATGAATATGGATAAACTAAATAATGCAATAAAATTTGATGCTGATGATGAAATTGAATATATTCCTTTAGGGGATAATGAATATCGAGTCATTCTTCCATTGAAAAAAGATTACTGCATACAATTAGGTCTTGGTTCGTCAGTGCAGCTTGATATTTCTTTTGAAGAAGATCCGGTTGAAGCTGAAGATGATTTTAGAGAGATGATAGAAAATCAATTTTATTCGGAGTATATAGAAGGGGAGCAAGATTTAGATCCAGATGTGGAAGAAGAGCTAGAAGAAATTATAGAAGAGATGTGGGAGATGCCAATTAGAAAAATTACATTTATAGATTGGCTAGATTCAGAAGAAAATTTAAAGTGGCTTAATCAATGTTATGTAGCACTTTGGCAAGTGCTGTTTTTGCGGGGGGAATACGATGAAATACAGCGTACAATTGCTGATCTTTATTATGCGTGTGAGAAATTTGAAGAACTTGGAATCCCGGTTCCATTTAAAAAATTTATATAATAATTTCATAAATGGATGAAAGAATAGGGGTTATTAAATTGAATTTGTAATATATAAGGGCTGGATAGCATTTGAGGCTATTCAGCCCTTTAACGATTATTTTCAGTGACGATTATTTCCAGAATTTTTTCCTGGAAACACAACTTGCTTTTAATAACTTATAATAGAAAACGTAAAGAACAAAACACATTAACATATATCACATACAATGAAATAAAAATACAGGAGGAAAAGAAATGAGAGAATTATTAATGATCCATGCTCTTGATGAAAGAGATTTACTCAGGTCCAGGATTATGGGAAAGATAGGTAAGATCACTTTTCTTGATTACAAGAAGCAGTGTGAGGAGAGAACTGCAGAAACACTTATGGAGGAGAAGGCGTTCTGCGATAAAGTAAAGGATGAGTTCCAGAGTATCAAAGATCTGATCAGGAACTATGATGAGCTTGATGCTGCGATCATAGCCAGCAATGCTACAACCATCGTAAAGACGAAATATGGTAACTATACGGTAGCAGCAGCTATTGCATTGAAGCAGAGATTGAAGTTATCCAATGGCAGAGATATTAACAAGGCAGCCCTTCTTCTGGACAAAAATCTTGACCTGAAGAAAGACTTTGAGTCTGAAATGATTGGTGTAATGCAGAAGCAGATGATCGACATTATGGCAAAGCTTAAGAATGCCCAGACTGCCCTGGAAGCTTCTGCCGAAGGAATGCGCAACAGCATTTTAGGCGGAGATAAGGCAAAGAAAGACTCCGCTTCCATAGCTGTAGTGGATGAATATCTCAAGAAAAACAGTTATAAGCTTGTGGATCCTTTAAGCCTGGCTGATAAATTACAGTCTTTGAAAGAGGAGCGGGAGGATCTGTATAAGGAACTGGATACAGCAGTCAAGATCTCCAATGCAACGACTATGATCCAGGTAAACTTCTAATTTCAACAAATATATGCCTGCATGGCGAAAACTGAAACCTCAGCCACCCGCTACGGGGTAAACGTAGCAAAAAAGGATTGGAAATCCTTGATTATGAGTTCGACGGTTGAACATACGGCGTATGGACCGTAGGGAGCAGGTTCGATTCCTGTATAATCATAAGAGTCTGATTTCTTTTTTATGATAGATGTTTTGTCAAATAAGATTTCTGGTTGTGTTATCTGGTTTTACTTTACAATGTTTTTTGTAAATATTGGTAAAAACCCCGGAAATAAGGTTTTGAGTGCGGTTGAGTTGACTCCAGGTATCCTCCGGGCTGCCATGCAGGCATTATTAAAAATTAATAGAAGAAAAATAGGATATGCCTGCATATCGAAAATCTGAAACTTTAGTCCCCCTTAGCTGCAGGGGTAAATGCAGCCATATGAAGGCAGTGTTTGGGACACTGATATCTTCTCCATAGAGCTCGATGGTTGAGCACATGACTCTTAATCATGTTGAGCAGGTTCGATTCCTGTTATGGAAAAAATATAGTTTGTTTCTTTTTTATGATCATTCATTTGTTGTGGATCTTTTCTGGTTTTATCGTTTGCTTATTCTTTATATATTTTTGTGTGACACATGGTAAAAAACCAGGGGAACGGTTTTTAGCAAGACTAAACTGGCTTCAGGTGATCCGCCTGGCTGATATGCAGGCATTATTTTTCGGAGGAAAAGATGAGGGTAGGAGAAATAAGTACAGAACGATTGATATTACGCCATAGTGATCAGGACAGAGATGATTGGAAGCTTTTGATGATGCTGGAAGAAGAGGGAGACTTCCGGATCTTTACAGGAGTGGAGTATTCTGAGAAGTACCGGGATGATTTTCTGGATTATTTTGAGGTTACGCATGGAAACCGCTGTTATTATTCTTTGTTTCCAAAGGAGGATCCGGAAAAATTTATTGGATATGCGGGATTTCATACAAGTTTCGTCCGGCGATCAGGGTTTTGGAAAAACTTGGTTTTATAAAGTCAGATGAAGGTCCGGCAACGATAATGAGTGAGTTTGTGGATTTTGAGGACGAGGAGTCCTGTTTAGAACTTATATCTGAGTATAAATTAGAAAATAAGAATTGCGTTACAGACTAGATGATTTGATGCGCGGGTTTATATATACAATAGAAAAACAGCGTTTTTGGATGATGGGAGGTGCCAGATCCATTGATATAACGGACGGACTTTTTGATAAAGAGGATCCGTTATTAAAGGAAAAGATCCTTGATCTGAAAAGGCAGGGAAAAAATTATTATCGGATCCGGGGTATTAACTGGTTTCCTGAGGAGATGCCTTCAGAAGAGGAGCTGGAAAGAGGGATGGAGTGTCTGCGGAAAAATGGGATGGAGACAGATTATATCATTACCCATGGGGCGCCTGCCATGGTGTCAAATTATTTTTCAGCTTGGAGATTTAAGACCGATGAACTAACTGATTATTTTGAAAAGATCAGAAAGAAAGCTCAGTTTAAGCGGTGGTTTTGCGGTCATTACCATATGGATGAAAATTTGGTTGTTGAAGGTAAAAACTTTCAGATCCTGTATAACAAAATAGAGAGAATTTATTAGCCAGGTTTCTTAGGTTCCAGAAAAAATTTCTGGAAAATGCTTAAGGTCTTTTTGTGCTATAGTTATGTCAGATGAAAAAAGGAGCTTATATTTATGAATAAGATTATTAAATGCAATCTTGGAGTTCAATATGTAGCAGAAGATGCTGATGCCAAAAATATTTATGTTACTATTATTTATTATGACGATTGCTTAAAAAGAAGAGAAAGAGTGCGACTTACCTATACGAATATAATGCAGCTGCTTTCAAGCTGGGGAGCATGTCAAGTGGAGGGAGGATGCTTTATGGCGGAAGATTTTTATAATCCGGGCGGCAGAAAAGATTTGGGTTGGGTCGTATCACTGGTGCTGAATGAAGCTTACCATTTTAATATGATTACAAAAGAAGAGTATTTGGAAAAGGTTCGCAGTCATTTTGAGGAATATTACATGGAAGATTATAGATCAAGAAGAAAACGCTGCTCTGATTTTTATAATCGTTATTTTCCGGAAAGGACAAAGCGGATCTATAAAAATTATGAAGAGGTGATCGAACATTATTCACAGGAAATTGAAGAGAAAGCAAAGCGTAGAAGTCGAGTTGTAGGTGGAGAATTTTATGGGTGCTATATGGACAGTCAGGACCGCTGCAGGCCACTTACAAGACCAAAGCGTTATATTAGCTATATTTTAGAAGAAGAAAAATTATGGGTTTGCTTTACAGAGGAATTACTGAAGGCAGTGGGATGACCGGGAAATATACAGCGTCCTTGCCACAAAAAAATGCCCGCCGATCGGCGGGCATTATAAACGACAATCACTTTTTAGCAGCCTTTTTATCAGTAGCAGCTGCGTCATCTTCCTCTTCTGCATCGTCATCATCTGTCTTGACGAAATCCGCAATATGGAACAGCTGGGTATCAGCTGGGGTGGAAACATTGACGCCTTTTTCTTCCAGTTTCAGGTCTTTTACATACATATTCTTTGTACCTGCAGGCAGTTTTGCCAAGTCGATCTCAATTGGGTCCAGAAGATGAGCAGGGTCTGCTTTGTAGTGAATCTCGGAAAGTTCCGGTTCAAAGACACCCTGAACGATTTCTTCATTGAGAAAATGAACAGGAACGGTAGCGGATACGACTTCACCGGCAACCAGTGCCTGGAAATCCAGAGCCAGTACTTTTTTGCTCATTGGGTCATAATCGATATTTTTAACCATGGCGTTTACAGTTTCTCCCTCAATATCCAGGGCAGTCTGTGCGCCTTCTTTTGCGTCCTTCATAAAACGCAATGCTTCTTTTTCTTCAAATTTCAACGCAACGTTTTCTTTCATTTCCTTACCATATAAAACACCAGTAACGAAACCTTCACGTCTTAATTTTTTAGCCTTTACCTGTGGATCTCTTTTTTCTGCTTTTAACGTCGTCATAATGATTGCCTCCTACATTGTCACTTTAAATTGACACCACCGATGTCCGGTAAAAGTACCGGGACATCTGGCGTGTTCGTGTAGATTGAGAGCTTTTATGAAGAAGTTCTTATTTGCACTAACTGTATTATAGCACTTTTGAAAAAAATGGAACGTTTAAAAAGTGACAAAAATCAAGGCTAAAAACAAATAAAATTGTGAATATTTTGTTTGATACATTAATTATGACCAACTATTTCCTGGCTTTTAAAGATCTTAAGAAACAGAAAACTGAAGCAGTAAGCCAGAAAGCTGCAGCCTATAAGGAGCATAAAAGTACGTGCCGGATACCAGATCTTAAAGAGAAATCCGGCTGCCGCAAAGATTACGGCAAACAGTCCGGTAGCAGGCAGATGGGAGGTGCCGATAAACAGGGCATTGAATAAAAGCTGCCTGGAGGAACATTCATACCGGGCCAGAAGAGGAAACAGGTAGATCAGGCAGATCACAAGGGCGATCAGCGCTGCCAGGGAAAGGACACTGGGGATCAGTGCCAGCAGGCTTTCAAAGGAAAGCCAGAAAAACAGGCAGAAAAGAAGCAGGGCACCGATGCAGATGCAGCCGGCAAACAGAAGACTGGACCGGATAAAACACCGGGTAAAGGTATGAAAATAAGTTTTTGTAAAGGGAAGTCCTTTGTCCTCTGCCTCTGCCATGGTCACTGTATAAAGGGCGGTAAGTGCCGCCCCAATGGTGAAAACCGGCAGGCAGGTCAAAATAAAGCAGATGTTTAATATAACAAAATCAAAGGCTGTATTGATAAACTGGAAAAACGGGGCGTTTAAATTTAATTTCATTGGGGTAATTCCTCCTGTATTAATAAAACAATCGTTCATAATGGAAATAAGTATGTATTAAGTATAGAAAAGAACAGGCATTAAAAGTAGAAGAAAAAACACAGGAAAAGTACAGCAAAAATAAGATACATCCATACGCTAAAAAGAAAAGAATGGAAAAATTACTATATTATTTCTGAAAAAGGAAGGGTACTGGCATCAAAATCACCATGCTATACTTTAGAAAAACAATATAGGGGGAATTACCATGAAAGAAAAACCGAAAAAGAAGAAGCTGGATCAGGGAAAACGCATGTTTTTGTACATGCTCCCGTTTTTACTGTTATGTTTTGCATTTTCTTATTTCCCGCTTCATGGCTGGATCTATTCATTTTATGACTACAAGCCGCCGTTGAAATTATCCCAGTGCAATTTTATGGGGCTGCGCTGGTTTAAAATGATCTTTGGAAACCCGGCTCAGGTGCGTCAGCTGTTTATTGTAATGCGGAATACCTTTGCCATGAGCTTTTTAAACATTGCAACATCGGTTCTGCCGCTGTTCTTTGCAGTGTTTTTAAATGAGATCAAGTGCAAATGGTTCCGGAAAATGGTGCAGACCCTGACTACGATCCCGAACTTTATCAGCTGGGTTTTAGTATATGCAGTTGCCTTCTGTCTGTTTTCCAATACAGGCATGGTCAATACAGTTTTCCAAAATCTGGGAGTGATCTTAAAACCGATCAAATTCCTGGACAGTGATTCCCACACCTATATCGCCATGCTACTGTGGAGTACCTGGAAAGGTCTTGGCTGGGGCGCTATCATGTATCTGGCTTCCATTGCGGGAATTGATCAGGAGATGTATGAGGCAGCCCGTGTAGACGGTGCGGGAAGATTTCAACTGATGCGCTATATCACACTTCCGGAGCTGATGCCTACCTACTTTGTTATGCTGATGCTTTCTGTTGCAAACTTCTTAAATAATGGTATGGACCAGTATTTTGTGTTCCAGAATGCATTTAACAAAGCACATATCCAGGTACTGGATCTGTATGTTTACAATATTGGTATGACGGGAAGCAGCCTTTCTCTGGCAACAGCGATCAGTATGTTAAAGAGTCTGATCAGTGTGACTCTTCTGATGGCAGTGAATGGAATTTCAAAGAAAATTCGCGGTGTTTCCCTGGTATAACAGTAAACAGTGGGAAAATGTAAAAAATTGGAAAAGGAGAAAGGGAATGGAAAGAAGAAAACTGACAGGAAAGGATAAGGTGTTTAATGTTTTTAATTACGGGGTATTTGGTCTGCTGACACTGATCTGTGCCTATCCGTTCTATTATCTGATCATCAACACTTTAAGCGCCAATGACTTAAGCGCTGCGGGAGAGATCCTGTTTTTCCCAAAGGGCTTTCATTTGGATAATTATAAGCAGGTATTAAAATTAAACGGTATTTTTAACGCGGCTGTGATCTCGGTTGCCAGAACTGTCCTTGGAACAGCCCTTTCTGTGCTTGCATCCGCGTTTATGGGATTTATGTTTACCCAGGAGCGGATGTGGGGAAGAAAGTTCTGGTATCGCTTTGTAGTGATCACCATGTATTTTAATGCAGGTATGATCCCCATGTTTATCACCATGAAAAACCTGCATCTGACCAATACATTCTGGGTCTATGTGATCCCTACCATTGTACAGCCATTTAATATTATCCTGGTAAAGACCTATGTGGAGTCATTGCCAAAATCTTTACAGGAGGCAGCAGAGCTGGACGGGGCCGGTGTCCTTATGATATTCTGGAAAGTGATCCTTCCTGTATGTACACCGATCCTGGCAACCATTGCTATTTTCACGGCAGTGGGACAGTGGAATTCTTTCCAGGATACATTGATCTACATAACAGACCAGAAATTATATTCCCTTCAGTACCTTCTTTACCAGTATATCAACCAGGCCAGTTCTCTGGCGATGACAGTAAAGAACAGTGGCGGCGGTGCCATGAACATGGCGTCCCTGGCAACACAGCAGACCTCTACTTCCATTCGTATGACAGTTTCTGTTGTGGTAGTTCTGCCTATCTTGTTTATTTATCCTATGTTCCAGAAACATTTTGTAAAGGGAATTATGATGGGAGCTGTAAAAGGATGATGTTTTTGATCCCGGAAAGTTTTACAAGGGGACATCATTAATTAAAGGAGGAACAAAAACTTGAAAAAGACAGGAAAAAAATGGATGGCTCTGCTGATGGCATTTTCCATGGCAGCTCTTACAGCCTGCGGAAGCAGTGAAAAGACAGCGAGATCGGTTCTTCCACGAGATGCCTTCCTGCGGGAATCTACTATTTAAGCCAGAATGAAAATTCTTTAGGACAGCTTCAGACAGACGGGGAATTAAAGCTGACAGGCGGAACTGACCGGCTGGCCTATTACATGGATAAAGACGGACGGGCTTATACAAATACACTGGTCGATGGGAAAGTATATGGCCCGGACGGAACCCGGATTCAGTCAGATAATGGCTGGGATATTGTAACCGTAGAAGAGGATGTTTACAAAGACAGTGACTACAGCGGTGCCGATCTTAAGGAAAATGCAAAACCTGTTATAATGGCAGGAAGCAGCGTGATCGTAAATAACAGCGGAAAGCTGAAAAAAAATGGAAAAGTAAAGCTGGACGGTGTTACATACCAGGTAAAAAATTATGCAGTCCAGGTAACAGAATAAACAGAGGTTTAAGAAGGATCATCTCAGAGTACCACAGGTACCGGAAGAGATGGTCCTTTTTGTGTACATTTATGGATAATTATTGGAATTTATTGAAAAACATTCATCAGTAAGGGGAAAAGCAGTTATTACAGTTGTATGCGGAAAATATAAAAAGGAATTTCAGGTTACGGTATGGGAAAAATTTTTACCAGACTGGGTTGCAGGAGAATATGTCAATGCTCCGTACACAAATTCGGGGAAAACAGGCTTGTCAGTAGATATAAGCACTTCCGGAAAGCGAGCATTGTCATACCCATATACAGACCAGAAAGGGATTAAGCTGGTAGCAGGAGAAACGCTGACAGTATCCTGTGATGACACATATGAAGTCCAGAATTATTATGTAATCATTCCAGGAAATACAGACCTTCAGTATACAACTGTCATGCACAATGGAAATCCGTGGATGGTAGTAGATCCGGATGCAGGTGGATCCACCTCAACAGAAACTCCGTTTGATAAGGCAAATGTTTCATACACTGCAGAAGAGGAGTGTTACATTGCATTGATGATCCGGCGAAAAGCTAATAACAATGACTTTGACAGCGAGGAATTAAGTGCTTTGAGCAGTCATGTTGTATGTAAGATAAATCCGTAGTAAACGATGAAAGAAGGTGTAAATAAAGATGAATAGGAGCACATGTATGAGTATTCAGGTTTGTGTAACCGGCTTGGTTGCATATTTAAGTCAGAAATTAGGAGTAACCTTTTATCTTCTGGGCATTTTGCTCTGCCTTATGGTGATCGATTACCTTTCAGGTATGGCAGCAAGCGCAGTGGAGGCTTTAGATCATCCAGATGATAAGTCTTATGGCTGGAGCAGCAAAAAGGGTGCTAAGGGCATTGCTAAAAAGGTAGCGTATCTTTTTGTGATCGCTGTAGGAATGGTAATTGATTATGTGATCATACAGACGTCTGGTGTATTGGGATTTAATCTCCCAAATACAATGCTTTCCTTGCTGGTTACAGTATGGTATATGTTGAATGAAGCATTATCTATTACGGAAAATGCCGGTCGTATGGGTGCACCGGTGCCGGAGTGGCTTATGAAGTACATAGCAGCACTGAAAAATAAGATTGATAGCAGTAGAGAAAATGTAAGCAGTGAGACTTAGGATGGAGGTGATCCATACATCTCCCGTAGGCAGCTCGGGTTATGGCTGCCATTTGCGACGTCGCAATTATCAGTAGAATAAAAATCATGCATATGTTATAATGTCAAAGTTACCGCCCCTATACCCGGTAAGGAAAGGGGGTGTCTCCAATATGGAACCAGTGCTTTCTTTTATTGTCGCTGTTGCGGCTGGTGTAGCCTGCCACTACATCATCAAATGGTTAGATGGAGGCAAGTAGGGCAACACTAGCCTGGTGGTTTCTTATCCACCATAAAAAATAAGAAGAACCCCTCAGTATTCGCGGTACTGAGGGGTTCATTCTTTTTGTCCTTTGAATCTGATACTTTCTTTGCCTAACGGCATTATATCATATGTGTTTTTTATTTGCAATATTCCAACACACGTTTAAAGCTGTATTTTTATATGCAGTGTTACTGTACACGCATGCGTGTACAGTAACGTGATTTTGCCGATGCTTCGCATTCCAAATCGGCAAAATCTGCTACCAGAAGTGTATCGTACGGAATTTTCAGTTCAGAAAATTCCTACCCGTGTACAGTAACTATGCAGTTACTGTTCCTCCTTGCGCAAACAGTAACTGATTTTGCCGATGCTTTCCAGATTGGCATAATCCACTGCCACCACTGTATTGTATGGAATTTTCAGTTCAGAAAATTCCTGCCCGTGCACATTGACCGATACCAAACAGTTACAATAAATATAGTTTTATGTAATCTTGTTTCATTTGTGGTTCTACCGTATAATATTTATGTTGTCCAACCGATACCCGGCAGCGGGAGGAGGTGAGCTTTATGCAGTTTTTATTTTCATTTCTTGTCTCCTGTGCGGCTGGTGTAACCTGCCATTACATCATCAAATGGTTAGATGGAGACAAGTAGGGCAACACTAGCCTGGTGGTTTCTTGTCCACCATAAAAAATAAGAAGAACCCCTCAGTATTCGCAGTACTGAGGGGTTCATTCTTTTTTGCTATATGCAGTTTTTATTTTCTTTGCCTAACGGCATTATATCATATGTGTTTTTTATTTGCAATATCCCAACATATGTTTAAAACTGTGTTTTTATATACAGTTAATGTGCTCGCATTGCGCAAACAGTAACTGATTTTGCCGATGCTTCGCATTCCAGATCGGCATAATCCACTGCCACCACTGTATTGTACGGAATTTTCAGTTCAGAAAATTCCTGCCTGTGTCCAGTAACTATATGCTGCCTGCACCATTTTTCTCAGCTTCTGGAAAATCCCAGTGTCTTCTCCAGATCCTTCTTAAACGTCAGCACATCTGTGGAAAGCTCCGCGATCCGGGCATCAGTCATGCGGCTTACAGGGGCGGAGATGCTGAGGGCATAGACCGGTTCCTTGTGGTAGTCCGGGATGCTGACCGCAATACAGCGTACACCTTCCTCGTTCTCCTCATCATCCATCGCATATCCGGCTTCCCGAACCCCGCGGATCCGATCCATGAGATCTGACAGACTCGTCACTGTATACGGTGTCAGGGAGGTGATCTCAGAACTGTTCCAGATATCTTCGATCTCAGGATCCGGCAATTCCGCAAGCAGCGCTTTGCCGACACCGGAGCAGTATAACGGGATCCGGCTCCCAACTCTCGACACCATGCGGATCGAGCTGACTGTGGACTCCACTTTATCGATATACACGGCCTCCGTTCCCTCTCTGCGGACCAGATGTACCGTCTCTCCCGTCTGCTCTGAGAGTTTCTTCAGAGACGGATGGATCAGGGACGCCATATTCGTCTGTTCCAGGATCTTACTTCCGATTTCCAGAAATTTTAAGGACAGCGCATATTTTAAGGATTCCTCATCCTGACGGATATAGCCCATGTACTGGAGCGATGTCACGAGGCGGTGCGTCGTGCTCTTATGAAATCCAAGCTCAGCGCTCAGATCCATGATCCCCATAGGACCATTTTCCGCCAGACGCTCGATCACCTGGAACAGGCGCTCCGCAACCTGGATCGGATTTTTTCCTGTTTCTTCCATTCTGCTTGTTCTCCTATCTAACCCGGCAGATCATTCCTGCCAGCCGGGTATTCGCGCAGATATAACTGCAGTTTCCTGCGCAATTTCTTAATTTATGCCTGTTTGGCAAATCTGCGGATTGCCGTGCAGTCCACTGCCGATCATATAAACCGTGTCTTCTTCGTCATTTCCACGAACTCTCTGTTCGTCCTTGTGCGGGCAAACATATCCAGGATCTTCTCCACAGATTCTTCTGCCTTCATGGAGTTTGTCGCTTTGCGGACGATATCCACAGCTTCCGCTTCCTCGCTCGTAAGCAGGAGGTCGTCGCGTCTTGTGCCGGACTTTAAGATATCGATGGCCGGGAAGATCCTCTTCTCGGAAAGTTTTCTGTCGAGTACAAGTTCCATGTTGCCGGTACCCTTAAATTCCTCGTAGATCACGTCATCCATACGGCTTCCGGTATCGACGAGGGCTGTTGCGAGGATCGTTAAGCTTCCGCCCTCTCTCATGTTTCTCGCTGCACCGAAGAATCGCTTCGGCATGTGGAGAGCCGCCGGATCAAGACCGCCGGAAAGTGTGCGTCCGCTAGGCGGAACAACGAGGTTGTAGGCTCTCGCCAGTCTCGTAATACTATCCAGAAGGATCATCACGTCGCGTCCATGCTCTACAAGACGTCGCGCGCGCTCGATCACCATCTCAGAAACGCGTTTGTGGCGCTCCGGGAGCTCGTCGAAGGTGGAATAGATGACTTCCACGTTCGGTCCCACAACGGATTCCTTGATATCTGTGACTTCCTCCGGACGCTCGTCAATCAGGAGGATGATCATATGCATGTCCGGATAGTTTGTCGTCACGGCTTTTGCCACCTGTTTTAACAGGGTCGTCTTACCTGCCTTCGGCGGGGACACGATAAGACCACGCTGTCCTTTACCGATGGGGGCGAGAAGATCCATGACTCTCATGGCCGTCGTATTTTTTCCGCCTCTGACTTCCAGATTCAATCTCTGGTTCGGGAAGATCGGGGTCAGGTCCTCAAAGTTCGGGCGGCGTTCCACGACACTTGTCGGGTAGCCGTTGATCGTCTTCACATAGAGGAGTGCCGCAAATTTCTCTGTTGCGGATTTCACTCTGCGGCTTCCGCGGATGATATCACCGGTCTTCATATTGAAGCGGCGGATCTGGGACGGAGCTACATAGACGTCGTTGTCGCCCGGGAGGAAGTTCTCGCAGCGGATAAATCCGAAGCCATCCGGCATAACTTCCAGGATTCCGTTTGCCTCGATGCCGCTGTCAAGGTCCTGGAGGTCGTTCTTCGGGTCCGCAGTGTAGCTCTGGGTTCCCTGGTTTCTTGTCTGGTAACCTGCCTGATAGGTTCTTGTGCTCTCCTGGATGCCCTGGGCGTCCTGGACACTGTTCTGGCTCTGGCGGTCCTGATAGGAAGTGCCCTGTGTCTGTGCATCCTGGCCTGCGGACTGGCTGTTCTGTCTGTCCTGATAACTGCCGCTCTGACGGTCCTGATAGCTGCCCTGACGGTCCTGGTAATTATTCTGGCGTTCTCTGTAGTTATTCTGGCGGCTCTGGTATCCGCCCTGGCGGTCATTTCTCATCTGGCGCTCGCCGCGGTCCTGACGATCAGATCTCTCATAGCGTTCGGTTCTCTCCTGACGTCCTGTATGTTCCTGACGGTCTGCACGCTCTGATGCCGCAGACGCCCTCTCCGGTGCCGCGCTTTCCGTTCTCGCGCTTCCAAAACCGTTTCCAGAAGCTGCTGCCTCTACAGCTGTCCCCTGTGCCGGCACTGCTGTACTTTCTCTATTTTCACTGTTTCCCGCCGCTGCCTTTTGGCTGTCGGCGCTCTCCGCTGTCTCGCAGAGGCGGTCAATTAATTCTGCTTTTCGTAAGCCGCTGATATTCTTGATTCCCTGGCTCTTTGCCAGCTCTTTTAACTGAGTCAGCGGTAATGTCGCTAATTTTTCACGCATAATGGATACTCCTTCATTCTTATTCCGGTTTTATCGTCTCGTTGGGAATCATAAAAGATTGTAACAGCCTCTCCGTCCCCGGCCCGGCTGCTTTTGAACCATTAGATTTGAAACTCTTCTCCGATGGGATCACCGCAATTACGCAGTATCGGAGGATCAGTATATCTCATTATAACGCACACATTATAAAAAAGAAAGAGGGAATTTTACAGATTTGGAATACGAAGCATCTGCACAGTTCCCTCTTTCTTTATTGTCTGCAGCATCTACAGCTTAATTGTCTTACCGCGTATACAGCGCTCAGGCAGCTCAGCGAATTATTTCACAAAATTCCTTATTCTGTCTCCCCGGCTTCTCTCTTGATAAACTCCATATGCTCCCGGATCTTCTTCTCATACCCGTTCTCCGACGGCTCATAAAACCGCATTCCCTCCATTCCGTCCGGCAGGTACTGCTGGGTGACATAGTGGTTCGGGTAGTCGTGGGCATACTTGTAGCCGAGACCATGTCCAAGCTTTTCAGCGCCCTTGTAGTGCCTGTCCTGAAGATGGGCAGGTACCGGCATGGTCCGCGTATCCGCCACGGTCTTCATCGCTTTTGCGATCCCCATGTATGCCGCGTTGCTCTTCGGCGCGGTGGCGACATAAGCTGCCGCCTGGGAGAGGATGATCTGGCTCTCCGGCATGCCGATCCGCTCAACGGCCTGGGCCGCGCTCACCGCCACCACCAGGGCATTCGGGTCCGCGTTTCCCACGTCCTCCGACGCACAGATCATGATCCGTCGGGCAATAAATTTCACGTCCTCGCCGGCATACAGCATCCGCGCCAGGTAGTAGACCGCAGCGTCCGGGTCAGAACCACGCATGCTCTTAATGAACGCGGAGATCGTATCGTAGTGGTTGTCCCCGTCATGGTCATAGCGCACCACCCGTTTCTGGATACATTCCGCCGCCACATCGATCGTGATATGGATCTTTCCGTCATCGGATTTATCTGTCGTCAGGATTCCCAGCTCCACTGCGTTCAACGCCGCTCTCGCGTCACCGTTCGCCACATCCGCCAGGAAATCCGCCGCCTCGTCGGTAATATCGGCGCCGTAGGTTCCCATTCCTTTTTCCGTATCATAAACCGCCCGCATCACAAGTTCCCGGATATCCTGCTTTTCCAGCGGTTTTAACTCAAAGATCCTGGATCTTGACAGCAGGGCATTGTTCACCTCAAAGTACGGATTCTCCGTTGTCGCGCCGATCAGGGTGATCGTTCCATCCTCAACAAACGGAAGCAGATAGTCCTGCTGGGACTTATTAAAGCGATGGATCTCGTCCACGAAGAGGATCGTCTTCTGCCCGTACATACCGATGGAATCCTTGGCGTTCTTTACAATCTCTTCCATATCTTTTTTCCCGGCTACAGTCGCATTGATCTGCTCGAACCGGGCACTTGTCGTGTTTGCGATCACTTTCGCCAGAGTCGTCTTTCCCGTTCCCGGCGGGCCGTAAAAGATCACGGATCCAAGCTTATCCGCCTTGATCGCGCGGTAGAGGAGCTTGTCCTTCCCGATAATATGTTTCTGCCCGACCACCTCGTCCAGAGTCGTCGGACGCATCCTGGATGCTAACGGCGACTCCTTTTCCATCGTGTTCGCTCTCATATAGTCAAATAAATCCATGGCAGCTGCCTTTCTGCGTTTTGCAGCGCTCCGTTTCCGCATGAAATATCACCCATCTGCGCGCTGCATCCATTACCGCTCTTTTTGCAGGTCTTAATCGACCATCAGTTCGTCTACTGTAACAAAAGTATACCCTTTCGCTGTCAGGTTGTCAATGATTCGGAACGCCGCTTCCACAGAGGTTTTGAACTCGTCATGCATCAGGATAATGTCCCCGTCCTCCGTATCTTTCACCACTTTTGCGGTGACTTTCTCCGTATTTTTCAACCGCCAGTCGATGGAGTCCACATCCCAGAATACGGGAATCATGTCCACAGCCTCCTCCAGCTTCGCATTCCAGCTCCCATATGGCGGACGGACATACTCCGGCCAGTCCCCGGTTACTGCCCGGATCTTCTCCCGTGTGTCACAGAGTTCTTTCGCTGCGTCGGAAAGCTTCTCTTTTGTGAGGTCTTTGTGGGTCAGGCAGTGAACACCAATGAGATGTCCGTCCTTTGCCATCTGCTTTACGAGATCTTCATTTCCGTCGATGCATTCGCCCACGAGGAAAAAGGTCACGCGGATTCCGCGTTCCCTGAGGCCGTCTAAGAGCGGCTTTGTGTATTTGGGATTCGGGCCGTCATCAAAGGTGAGTGCCGTATACTTTTTTGCGATGTCTTCCTGCTGGCCGTACAGATCTGATACAGCCTTTTCCGATCGTCCGGCTCCGCTGTGATCATGTCCCGAAACCTCAGTGGTCATCCCTTCGCCCGGCACAGGGATTCTTCCCGTATCGACCGGTTTTCCCTCGTGCGTATCAAATATTTCCCCTCTTCCCTTCCACATCCGCACTGCCCCCCAAGCCAGGATCATATCCACGATCAGGATCACAATAAAAATAAAAACTTTCTGTTTGAATTTCATACGCTCCTCCAGCTGCATGTATTACCGATACGTAACTGTTCGGTACTCACAGTTACGCGCAAAAATCCATTCCAAATCGGCTGTGCCGATAGGATTTTTGCCTTCTATTCTAAGTTTTCTTACGGTCAGCGCAGTAAATGCGCAGACCTACTGAACAGTTACATCGATACAATATATGCGGCCGCCCCACACTTTACCGCTCTGTTTTCTCCCTCAAAAAAGACAAAGCCCCTGAAACAGCTGTATTGGGGATAAGCTGCTTCAGGGGCTCTGCCTGCTCAATATGTACCATAATATTTCCCTTTTCAGGGAAATCCACACCGGGAACATGAATTTTTTCGCCGTGGCGAGACAGCGGGCCTCCCGGCCTTCCATTTTCCTGGCAGGCATCCAATCTGCCAGAAAACCGGTCTCTATCACATCCACCACGATGTGATTCTGCAACGATCCGGCGTCTTCATAGCTGCATGATCTCGTAACTGTTCAGTACCGCTATCATTGCATGTTTTCTATAACAAGGAGTGAAATACATCTGTCTCAAGTGGGTGGACTCGGGATCCCTGTGAGTGGATCCCTGGTCCGGAAAAGGATGGGTATTTATAACTGAAAGTTTGTTTTCCTTCCTTTTTGTTTGGTGTCTTCATTATATGCCATACTATATGGAATGTCAATAGTTATTTCAAACTTTTTGTTTGCATTAATGTTATTTTGTTGACAAACAGTTTGTCATATGCTATTCTGAACTTACATCGAAGCCTGCAGAGGCATTTCTTTATACCTCTGTTTTGTTATTTTTTTCACATAGCGTATATACGGCGAACACCCCGGGGGAGATGTCCGTTTTTGACGCTTATCTTATGGGGGTACATTTATGGAAATTTCCCAGTATCTTGACTTTGACTTTCTGATCCGTTTTCTCGAGGGACTCCAGAAATTTTTAGGCGAAAACAGTGAAATCCTGATCCACGATTATCGGAAAGGATACGATCACACCATCGTTTACGCCTTAAACCCGGCAGTCAGTGGCCGTGCGGTTGGCGGTTCACCGAAGGGCGGAATGATCACGCAGCTCGGAAAAGATATCGAGCCGATGAAAGACAGCATCCAGACCTTCTCCAATGGACCGAAAGACCGTTTCTATAAATCTTTCACCACACTGATCCCGGACGAAAACGGAAAGATCGTTGGCTCTGTCTGTGTGAATCTGGACGTCTCGGATCTCCTGAATGCGCAGCGTGCGCTGGGTGCTTTTGTTCAGTACCCGATGACCCATCACGCGCCGACAAATGATATCGATGCCCTGGCCACAAAAAATGTGGATGACATTCTTAAGTACTACATGAAACAGGCGGAGCTTCTGGTCGGAAAACCGATGGGACTGATGAACAAGGAGGAAAAGATCCGCGCATTGGACTACCTCGACCAGAAGGGTGTCTTCAAAATTTCCAAGACCAGCGTTCTTCTCTGCGAGACGCTTCAGGTATCAAAATATACGCTCTACAACTACCTTGAGGAAGCACGGAGCGGACGTGGGGATAATGGCAGCGAAGAATAGTAGATCGCAAATTAAAACCTGGTAATTGTGTTAGTACTGAACAATTATCATGTTTCTCATAAAAAACGGAGTACCGGTATATCATGATTACCAGTACTCCGTTTTTATTGAATTATCAGTTATCCGTCGGGTCATATGCACATATCCCTAACATCTGGAATCATGCATATTGCACTTTTTCTGTCAGATCGTCACATTCTCCAGCACCTTCAGCTGATCCAGCCCCGCGCTTCCACCTGAGATCAGGAAGCAGACCTTCTCATCCTTTTTCACCTTCGCAAGTCCCTGTAAGACCGCACCGACGGTGATGGCGGAGGACGGCTCGCATAAGATCTTTCCCTCTGTCAGGAGCAGCTTCCATGCTTTTAACAGATACTCATCCTCCACATCAAAAAATCCGTCCACGTTCGCCGCCACATACGGATAGCACTGGTCTCCCGGCATCTGGGACACGAGAGCGTCCGCGATAGACTTCTTCTGTTCAACCTTCACCGGCTTTCCGGCCGCCAGACTTGCGCTGTATCTCGGAAGCGCTGCCGGCTCTGCTCCGTAGACCTTAACACTGTTATCCATACCCTTTACCGCCGTTGAGACACCGCCGATGAGTCCGCCACCGCTGACCGGAACGATGATCGTATCGATCTCCGGACACTGTTCCAGAATCTCGATTCCCGCGGTTCCCTGTCCGGCCATAATCTCCTCGTCGTTGTACGGCGGAACCATGGTCGCATTTTTCTCCCTGCAGATCCGCTCCGCAACGTCAAACCGCTCAGATGTCTCACACTGAACGACCTCCGCTCCCAGCTCTTTGATCGCATTTACTTTAATAGCCGGTGCCGTATACGGCATCACGATCGTCGCCTTTGCGCCAAGCTTCTTTGCAGTATACGCCACTGCCTTTCCGTGGTTTCCCGAAGATGCCGCGACGATCCCGCAGCTTAACTGCTCCGGTGTCAGCATCCTGATCTTGTTGACTGCTCCGCGGAGCTTAAATGCGCCGGTGATCTGCATGCACTCCGCCTTCAGATACACCTAACAGCCAAGGTACTCGTCCAGCTTTTCCAGACGGATGAGCGGTGTTCTCGTCGTGTACGGGGCGATCCTGTTTTTCGCTTCAAAAATCTTTTCCAAGGTAAGAGACATATATTTTTCCTCCTCTGCGTTGATGCTTTGATTGTACCATCCGAAACCCCAGATGTAAAACAAAAGAGGAGCCAGATTTCTCTGGCTCCCAAAAAGGGGTATTTAAACATATGCGATTGAACTAAATATAAAGGGCAGGTCTTCTGTCTTTAAAGGATGGAAGTTTGCTCTCCACTTCCTTGATCCGATCCGTATCCACATATACCGGAATCAGTTCTTCTCTTTCATTTCCAGCTGCAAAGGCAACTCCCATCGGATCGACTGCTACACTCTCACCCATCGCTGTGCCTCCGCACTGATCACACGCAAGTACGAAAAATGTGTTTTCCAGTGCTCTGGAGGTAATCAGTGTACGGAACTGATGACTCTTTAAATCGCCTTTGAACCATGCAGTCGGCATAATGACAATCTCAGCTCCTTTGGCCTTCTGGTAACGTGCTACTTCCGGGAAACGAACTTCGTAGCAGACAAATAAACCGAGCTTTCCAAACGGAGTATCTACTGGCTCAAAGAACTTGTCTCCAGCTTTATACTCATTGGATTCCTTGTATCCGAACGCATCATATAAATGCGTTTTTCTGTAAGTCTGTACGATTTCTCTCTTGTTATTCACCATAACAACTGTATTGTAACAGCGATGATCAGCCGGATCCTCAATGGTCTCCTTCATTCCGAATGTGAGCCATACATCATGATCTGCGGCTAATTTTTTCATTCCCTGCACAAATTCTCCGTCCAGCGGTTCCGCAACCGCATTTGCTGTTGCAATGTCTGTACCAGCCGGAAAGCGGCTCATAAAAGTTTCTGGGAAAATAATCATACCCGGATGATATTTTTCTGCTGCATCCTTTACTAAGCTGTCAGCTTTCTCGAGATTATCTTTTGGATATTCAGTTGGTGCGACCTGTGCCATAACAAATAAGCTTTCCATGTCTTTCTCCCACAGAATTTATTTCCCTTATCATACTACATATCACACACTTTTTCTATATACAGATTCAGTGTTTTATTTGGCCCTAAAATGCCATTTTTAAGATTCCGACAGAATACGGAAAGAGACAGGCATCCCCGTCTCTTTCTTATCGTACACAATTCTTTCCCCCATTATCAACTCTTTACGATCAACCGATTATCTTTATCCCCACACCATCTTTCTTTTCCTACTTAACCCACTTTTCAACCTTTTCCACATGGAATCCAACAGCATGGGCTATCTGCTCCAGCGGCAATCCTAGTTTTCGAAGATTTATGGCCGTCAATTCAGCCTGCGTTTCACGTCCCTTCTCTCGTCCCTCCTCATAACACTCTTTTTCCACCTCATCCATTGTCCGGTACATCTCGTTCACTCCCTTCGAATTTTCCTTGAGATACCTTGTTCTTTCTGCCAGCAATCCATAATGCATGTCATCTGCATCTGCGCAGTTGAAATCATGCATCAGCTTTCCAATGGCGGAATCGTCACGGTACTCTCCGTTCACATATAGAATATGTGCCCCATCACCAAACGGTTGGTTTAATGTCTGATTCATATTCTGGATCATATACACCGCCTTTCCCGCCTGATAATAATCCTTTTCTGTGATAAAAATCACATATGTATCCGGTAGTTCCCTGTAATCATGATTTTCATCCAGATTTTCCACATCCATCATACTGGAATGGTATCTGGCACGGTGCGGATCAGCCCCATAAACGGAACGCTGTACCTCAATATCATACTTTCTTCCCATGCTGTCAGTCGCATACGCATCCAGACATACGGACCTTGCCCCTGTCACGCGCTTCATATCAGCCTGAATTTCACATTTTAATAATACCAGATCCTGTTTTCCAGTGATGATCCTCAGCACAAACTCTGCCAATGGAAGGTTATCTTTGAACAGACCACGCATAAATATATCATCGATCGGCCGGAATCTGCGCAAACGTTCACGATCTTCCTCATGACGTTTTTCCTGTCTTCTGATATTGGTTTCTTTTATAACACTACCTCCAGTCTTTTGGTGTGATAGCGTCTCTCCATAATTTTATCGTAACACAGGCGCATATTTTACACAATATACCGAAGTGATAAATTCACCCCCTCAAATTGTATTTTTTCAACAATCCTAAAAAAGCGGATCTGATATGAACTGTTGATTGTGTGACTTTTCCCCGCAGGGCTCGCCGAGATAGGTTTCAAAAACACGTGTTATTGCCGGATTTTTGTTTTTATCCCTACTCACCCATACAATAAAACGTAAATTCTCCTTCTGCCAGGAGCTTCCCCGTATCGGTCTCCACGACCTCGGCTTTTGTAAAGCAGACGGTCTTTCCGCGCTTTGTGATCTTCGCCAGCCCCTGAATGTTTTTTGCGCTGCTGCCGCGAAGGAAACGGAAAGAGCTGTCCAGAGTCACATATTTTCTTCCGTCATTCCTCGTTACAAGTCCCGCGGCAACCTCCGCCATCACGAACATCAGGCCGCCGTGGACGGTCTGCATGGCATTCAGGGAATCCTCTGTGATCTCAGCCCGGACCTCGGCCCGGTCTTCCGATAATGCGACCGCACGGATCCTGTTGTGAAGCATGAATGGGTTTGTTTGATTCACACGCTCCATCTGTTCTACATACGTTTCTTTTCCGGGATTCTCCATATCATTTCCTCCATATTTCTACTTCTGTTCTTCTGCTTTTTCACATGATCTTCTGTCTATGACGATGATCATTTATTCGTGCAGTTTGCAGCATCGATGGCGATCGCCAGCATCAGTGCCATAATTTCGTCCTTAGGATCCAGAATGTCGATCACATAGGTATCGCCCCAATGGAACGGCTTCTTTGAAATATGAACCACCGCACAGCACTCCTCATACACATCGTAGTCCCAGGCCAGAAAATCGCCCTCACACCGCCATCCGTTGTAATCCAGTTCATACCGCGGCTTAAAGAAGGTAAACTCTTTCTGCACACTTCCGAATTCTTTTCCATCGATCTCGATATCGAATGCCGGAAGCAGGGTAAGGAGGCGTTGTTTCACCATGCCGACTTCCCGTCCGCTCTTGTCGTATACGTGGATCTGATGCCCCAGTGCAAAAAATTCCGCTTTTACAAAATATTTCGGTTCTTCCTTCTCATCATACACGTCATATGTATCGGTCCATGAAAAAACTCTTTGTTTGATCAGCAGCTGCATCGTTTTCTCCTTTCTTAAAACGTCCGCTCCCATCCTGCAAACGCCTCATCCACCGCCGCCAGATATTCCGGCACATGCTGGGATTTGCGGATCTTTTTGGCTAATTTTTCACTGTCCGGAACCTCCTCTAACATATAGCTCCAGAGGTCTTTCATACGGAAAAGAAGATTTCTGTCGCCGGACATGGTCTCGCGGTAATATTCAAAGATCTCATCGTGGAAGGCACGGATCCGGGGCATGAGATTGTCTCCCGTGTTTCTGGACTCCGGTACTGTCTTTTCCGTCTGCTCCGGTGATGTCTCTTTGTTTCCGTTTTCTGTTCCTGCACAGACCTGGACATTTTCCACATCTGCTTCTTCTATTCGGATCAGCTCCGCCAGTGCCGGATTTCTGATGAGTCCCCGCCCGATCATCACATTCTCCACCGACGGAAATTTCTCCCGGAACTTTTTCATATGCTCTGCCGTGAACAGATCTCCGTTGTACACGATGGGATTCCGGCTCTCCTTTAAAATATCCGCAAAGACGTCAAGATGCGGAACGCCTTTATAAAACTCCTTCTGGATCCGCGGATGCACTGTCAGCTCGCTGATCGGATACCGGTTATAGACCGCCATGATCTCCGGCCACTCTTCCACTTCATTCTTTCCGATCCTGGTTTTAACAGAGATCTGAAACTCCCCGTTTCTCACCGACGCGTCCGAGAACACTTCATCAAAAAAACGATCCAGATCATCCGGGTAAAGTAAAAAACCGGAACCTTTTTTCTTCGCTGTGACCGTCCCTGACGGACATCCAAGATTCAGGTTGATCTCCCGGTATCCCATCTCTGCTAATTTCTTTGATGCCAGAAGGAAATCTCCCGCCCGGTTCGTCAAAATCTGCGGCACCACCGGTACCCCCGCATTATTCTCCGGCAGCACATCCCGCATCTCCTTCACGCTCATCCCCTGCTCCGGCCCCGGTGCCAGAAACGGCGTAAAATATTTGTCCACACCACCGAAATACTTGTGGTGCAGATTCCTGTATGGATATGTTGTGATTCCCTCCAATGGGGCGAAATATAGATGCAGCATGTCATGTTCCTCGTATCTTTTCGTAAACTCACAGTTCTTCCTGAACTGTTTTTCTTATCGTACCACATTTGGAACGCCAGGGCAAATTATAAAATCTTCTATAACATGCTAAGGTATGGATATCTGACAGCAATTCTTATTTCTTTTGCTCTGACTCATTCGGACCTGCTCGTCCACTTAACCATTTTTCTGCAGTTATTAACACAATCTATTTCATTTTTCTGCACGTATAAATACGTGTCTATTTTTCATTGACTAACACATCTGCATCTGTCATAATCAAAGAAGAAATCTATATGAAAACCTCAGAACTGATAAAACTGTTAAAGCGTGCGAAGTGCCGCAGAATTCGAAACGAAAGCCGTCATGACATCTGGTATAGTCCAATGACAAACCGTGAATTTCCTGTTACAATTTTCCCTTTTTTTCTCTGCCTTTTCTCTGGAAAACTATCCTTTTTTCATCTATACTATATTCATAGTCCCATTACGACATCATTGCTTTTTATCTCATTTGGAGGTGCTTTTATATGACAGAACTCAGTATTCATGAATTATCCCTTGGTTTTTCCCATGACAGACAGATGCTTGTGGAGTTTCTCGCAAAGCATCATTTAAATTATGAGGACGATATCGAGGCGGCGTTCGGAGTGTTTGATTCCGATGAGAATCTCACAGGATGCGGATGCTGCGCAGGAAATCTTTTAAAATGCTTTGCGGTGGATGAGAGTCTCAGAGGACAAAATGCTCTCGGAAGTCTCGTGTCCAGACTTGTCGAAAACCGGTTTGAGGCAGGGCATTACGATCTCTTCGTGATCACAAGACCGAAAAACAAGGTACTCTTTACATCCTGCGGATTTTACCCGCTGGCAGAAACCGAAGCTGTCCTGATGCTGGAGAATAAGAAATCCGGACTGGACAACTATTATAAGAAATTTCTCGCCGGGACAGATACCGATGAGAACGTGGGCTGTATCGTCATGAACTGCAATCCCTTCACGAAAGGTCATCTCGCGCTGATCACTTACGCGGCAAAATCATGTTCCCTGCTCCATATCTTCGTGGTTGAGGAGAACCGTTCCTGTTTCCCGTTTGCAGACCGGCTCCGCCTTGTCCGTGAAGGAACCGATCATCTTCCAAATGTCATCGTACATCCATCCGGTCCATATATGATCTCCAACGCTACATTCCCGACCTACTTCTTAAAGGACTGCGAGGACGCGGCGAAGATCCAGAGTGAACTCGACATCACACTGTTCGCGTCGAGGATCGCTCCGATCCTTCATATTACAAAACGTTTCGCCGGAGAAGAGCCTTTTGATCCGGTAACAAGACGCTACAACGAGGCAATGATCCGCATTCTCCCAAAATACGGCATCTCCTTCATCAAGATCGACCGGATCACCACAGAGGGACCGGATGGAAAGCCGGAGGTCATCAGTGCTTCCAGAGTTCGGAAATTGTTGGATGAGCAGGGCGTGACCGACGAAGTTCTGTCGCTGGTGCCGGAGTGTACGGCGGAGTATTTGAAGGAAAGCTTTAAGTAACTGCGAATTCTCCTGCCAATCCTGTTCTCTGACGTTTTTCCAGATGCATGATAGCTGAAATGCTGTGCGAAAGTAAAGCGGACATTCGCAATCCGCTTCGCTACTTGCTCATGAACGCAGTCGCTTCGCGATCTGTCAGTGGGAGCTTTCAACTCCCACTGACATAAGCATCCCCCTCACCCACCGCTTAGTGCTCCGCGCACTTGAAGCGGGGGAATGCTTATCTGCGTTCAAAAAGTCTTTGCACAGCATTTTCTGCATTTAGGAAGTTCGAATTAAATTCCAAATGGAGTGTTTTTTTATGAACCTGAATAATGTAATTACCGGCTCACCGGTGACTTCCGTGGAACTTCGCGCCGCCAGAGACCGGCGCGTCCTGAAAAAATGGGAACTTCTTACTACCGGCGGGGAGATCTGTCTTGTGGAGTTTTCCTTAAATATTGCCGGGGCAGTCAAGACGTTTCCCTTCGCCCGGGCGGCATTCCGGGAGGAAGTAAGGGAACTGTCTGACCGCCTCTCCCGTTTCTCTGTTCTGAAAACGGAGGTTTATGAGAAAAATACCGGTGACTGCGCGTTCTTTCTTTTAAAGTCCCAGGCCATACAGGTCAAAAAATTTCTCGTCTCCGTCGAGGAAAGCCACCCTTTGGGCCGTCTCTTCAACCTTGATGTCTGCGGTCCCGATGGAATTTCCGTAAAGCGGCATGATCTCGGACTTCTCCCCAGAACCTGTCTTGTCTGCGGGGAAGATGCCCATGTCTGCGCACAAAAAAAGTCCCATTCCATGGAGCTGATCCAATGGCAGACGGCAAAGCTCTTCCATGAATTCTTCCGGGACCGGGCGGCTGATCAGGCGGCTTCCGCGGCGGTACGGGGACTCCTCTACGAGGTTTCAACCACCCCGAAGCCGGGACTGGTGGACCGGAACAACTCCGGCTCCCACAAAGATATGGACTTTTTTACATTCCTTGACAGCAGCGCCTCCCTGATCCCGTGGTTCCGGGAATTCTTCTGCCTGGGATGGGATCACAGCAGTGAGTCGGACAGGCAGCTTTTTGAGCGGCTGCGCTACGCCGGACAACGGGCCGAAGCCGCTATGTTCTCCGCCACGGGCGGGATCAACACCCACAAGGGGCTTGTCTTTGCCTCGGCGATCCTCTGCGGGGCGCTTGGAAAAGTTCACGCGGGTCAGGAGCTTCCGCCGCCATTGGAGGATGTGCTTCAGGAATGCAGGAAGTTAGGGGAGTGCTCTCTCGCAGATTTGCATCGACTTTCGAACGTGCAGACTCCGCTTCCCGGTTCCGAAATCCAACATATTTCCGGACATACACCTGACAAGATGCAGTCCGATCCGCAAAGCGCTTCTGCCCCCGACATCAGAACACATTTCGTATCACTTTCTACGAACGGGGAACGCATCTTTACCGCCTACGGTATCCAGGGCGCCCGCGGTGAGGCGGCTGCCGGTTTCCCATCCGCAGTCCAGATCGGTCTGCCATCCCTGAAAAAATGGCTTTTCTCTGGTTTCTCTTTAAATGACGCCGCCGCCATGGCTCTTCTCACCCTGATCTCTGAAGTTGACGACACCAATATGGTTCACCGGGGAGGGCCGGAGCTTGCGAAAAAAAGCAAAGAGCAGGCAAAGCGCCTGCTCTCCACTGTCACAAAAGAAAATTTTAAAGAGACCCTGAACTCCCTGGACCATCAGTACATCACAGACAACTTAAGTCCCGGCGGCTGCGCAGACCTTCTCGCCGTCAGCCTGATGTTCTATTTTCTGGAATCTGCCGGTATGATTGCGGATATTTAAGATGGTCCAAAGGCGCTGCTCATGCCGCGTGGGGACCGCTTCTTTCCACCCTGCCAGTAATTTCTTCTGAGTATGTGAGACCGGCAGCTTCCACCGTTGGCAGCTTCTTCTAATACCTGACTGCTGAAAAGGCCAGCAGCTCTGCTTATCTAAAGAGCTGCTGGCCTTTTCTTACTCCATCGTTACCTTCACGCCGTCGTCCTCAGTCCATCTGATCTCATACGTATCTGCAGTGTAGGTAAATCCATCGATCTCCATTTTTCCATCTACGGTATTCTTGAAGGAAAGGGTGAAATCAGTACAGTCATCCGTGTCTTCTCCCACATACAGATAGAGCGGGCTGTCCGGATCATTCGGCTTTTTCATTATATTTCCGATTTCTTCTGCCATCTCACGCTTATCGAATTCTCCGGAAAGACCATATTCTGCTTCACAAATTTTAAAAGCTTCCGCGATCCGATGTCCCTTTTCATAGAACACTGCGCTCCTCGCGCGATTTACGTAACCATTATAAACTCCAATGCTCACAGAAGCCAGGATCACCATGATGACAATTACCACCATCAGCTCTACTAACGAGTATCCTCCATGATCCAGTCTCTTCATTTTCTGCTTTCTTTTCGCCATACACACCCCCAGCTTTCTTCGTTGAACCGGGGTACCCGATGACATTTTCCGTTATTCTGTTGTTCCCCGGCTGGTTATTTGTTACATTGGGTACTTGTAACCGTAAAGTTACAGACAATTGTACTCTTTGTTTATAACATATGGTCACATGGCGTTCTATTGTCCAAATTATGTCACCAGATCAGGCCTGTTCTTTCTCCCGTTCTGCCACTGCCATGGCGATCTTTTCCGGTGTGATCGGGAGTTCGTAGAACCTGGTTCCTGTGGCGTTAAAGATCGCATCCGACACAGCCGGAAGCGGTGTATTGATCACGACTTCACCGATGGATTTCGCGCCAAACGGTCCCGCATCCTCGTAGCTGCTCTCAAACTCTACACAGATATGTCCGATATCGATACGGGTCGGGATCTTATACTGCATCAGGGAGTTCTCCGCAAGTTTTCCCTGTGCATTATAGGTGATGTTTTCCGTGAGTGCCATGCCGATTCCCTGAAGGATACCGCCCTCTGCCTGAACTCTTGCCAGGTTCGGGTTCACCGGTGTTCCGCAATCCACGGCAGCCGCATAGTTGATGACCTTCGCCTCACCGGTCTCAAGATCTACCTCGACCTCCGCAGCGCCCACCATGAACGGCGGCGGAGAAAGCGGAGACGAATTCGTCACGGTCGCTTCTAAAGCGATCTCATTTCCGCACATGGAAGCCGTCGCAATATCGGTAAGTGATACCTGTCCGGCAAAATCTTGTCCCGCTCCTTCCCTGCGAACGGATTTTCCGTCAAATACGACCTCATTCTCCGGACACTTTAAAAGTCCGGCACCAAGCTTGCAGATCTGTTCCCGTATCTTTAATGCACACTGTTCTACGGCTTTTCCGGTTACATATGTCGTACTGGACGCATAGGATCCGGAATCATACGGAGAGGAATCCGTGTCTGCACCAAGAACAATGATCTCCTCCACTGAACACTCCAGCACCTCTGCCGCGATCTGTGCAAGGATCGTATCGCAGCCCGTTCCCATATCGGCAGCGCCGATGGAAAGCGTGTAAAATCCGTCATCATTGACCTTAATCGTCGCACTTCCCACATCGACGGAGGTAATTCCGGAGCCCTGCATCGCCATTCCCATTCCGACAGCACGGACCTTTCCGTTGCCCATATCACGGACCGGATACTTCTCCTCCCAGCCGATCATCTCCTTCACGCGGGTAAGACAGCGGTCCAACGCACAGCTTGTATTGACCTGACCATAATACGCAGGCATCACATCGCCCTCTCTTACGATATTCTTCTCGCGGATCTCAAAGGGATCCATGTGGAGCTTTGCCGCCAGCTCGTTCACCGCCGACTCCACAGCAAACAATCCCTGAGTCGCTCCGTATCCCCGGTACGCACCTGCGGACATGTGGTTGGTATAGACAACATCGCTCACAAAGCGGAATGCTTTTGCCTTTCCGTAAAGAGGGATCGATTTGTGACCGGAAAGTCCTACGGTGGTCGGTCCATGCTCTCCATACGCGCCTGTATTGGACAGCGTATACATATCGATTCCGTTCACAATGCCGTTTTTATCTGCACCGACCCGCACATGGATCTCCATCTCATGACGCGGGGTGGAGGCAATCATGCTCTCCTCACGGCTGAAAATAATCTTTGACGGCTTTTTCGTCATCCATGTCACATATGCCGGATATACCTCACTGACAGAGGTCTGCTTTGCACCGAAGCCGCCTCCGATCCTCGGCTTGCTGACGCGGATCATGGTCTTCGGAATATGGAGCGCATTGGAGATGATCCGGCGGCAGTGGAAGACGATCTGGGTAGAGCTCACTACGTTTAAACGTCCGTAGGTGTCGATGGTACAGAAGGTACGGAACGTCTCCATCATGGTCTGCTGACACGCCTTCGTATGATAGACCCGGTCGATTACGATCTCGCTGTTCTTTAAGACCTCCTCGACATCTCCGGAGCCGGTCTCGTCATGGGCGCACAGATTTCTCCGGTTATCCGCCCCGACCGGAACCAGGCTCTCCCAGTTCTCCTCCGGATGCACCAGGATCGGATTGTCCTTTGCTTTTCGGAAATCAAGAAGCGGTTCCAGAACCTCATACTGGACCTTGATAAGCTTTAATGCCTTGTCCACACATTTTTCATCACGACCGGCAACGATCGCCACCACATCTCCGACAAACCGTACATGGCGGTCGATCAGCAGGCGATCATACGGGCTCGGCTCCGGGTAGGTCTGACCTGCCTGAGTATATCTTCTTCCGTCCTGTGGGATATCCTCCCATGTATAGATTGCCTCGATGCCGTCCACCTTCATTGCGGCAGCCTTGTTTACGGATGTCACCATCGCATTTGCGTAAGGAGATCGCAGAAGCTTCACGATCAGGCAGTCCTTCGGTGCGATATCATCCACATAGACCGGCTGTCCCGTTACGAGCTGCATCGCGTCCTTTTTCCGTACCGGTTGATTTACATATTTCATGACTTCTCCGACTCCTTTCCGCTTTTTTCCTTTTTCCATGCAAGGAAGGCCTGGATCCCGCGGAGCTGTCCCTCATAGCCTGAGCAGCGGCACAGGTTGCCGGCAAGATATTCCCTGATCTCTTCCTCTTCCGGGTACTCGTTTTCCCGGAACAACGCCAGTGCGTTCATGATAAAGCCCGGATTGCAGAAGCCGCACTGCTCCGCGCCCTGATCCGCAATAAATGCCCCAAACTCCTTCGCCTCCTCCTGAAGTCCCTCCAGGGTCGTCACCGTTCTTCCGTCCGCTCTTGCCGCAAGCACCGAACAGGATAATACCGGCTTCTCATCTAAAAATACCGTACAAAGACCGCAGTTGGATGTCTCACAGCCGCGCTTCACGCTGTAGCATCCGTGATCCCGCACAAAATCGATCAAAAGCATGTCCGCGTCGATGTCGGCGGAGATCTTCTTTCCGTTTAATGTCATGGTAATGTTCATGATATAATTCCTCTATAAATTTTTTTCACTTTCATCTGATTGATCCGGCTGGAATTCTTTCTTATTTTCCCGCCAGCTTACAGACAGCTCTCCTTACCAGAACTCCCGCCAGGTGTTTCCGGTACTCCGCGCTTCCTCTCGTGTTGGAGCCGGTCTCGACCTGTTCTTTTACACATTTCGCCGCATTTTCTGCCATGTTTTCCACATCTGCGGCTTGAATATCCGCGTCTGCAAGTTCAAAAAGTACTGCCTTTCCAGGTCTCGCCCCGATGGAAAACCGGTATCCTGCCTCCGTCTTTGCCGCCGCGCAGGTCAGTACCGGAAAGTCTGTCTGGCTGTTGCGGACAGACTGGTAATCGAACGCTGCCTTTTCTTTCTTCACGATGAGCCGCACCAGGATGTCCCTGTCATACGGCATCTTCGCATACTCCTTTAACGGAATGATCCCGCCTTTATAAAGCTCCACATAGCTGTCCATGGTCAAAAACATCGTCAGCACATCGGAAAATCCGTATCTTCCATAAATACTTCCACCCACTGTCGCGAGATTCCGGAACTGGACCCCGACGATATGGCGCACGGACTCCCTCGCCGCGCCGTCCGTGTATGAATTGAGTCCCGGATCAAGCTCCAGGTCTCTCAGTGTCACCATGCAGCCGATCCGGAATTCCTCCCCCGTCTCCTCGATGGTGTCAAGTCCGAGACTGGAGAGGTCGATCGCCGTACCGATCTGCATCTTTCCCATTTTCAGCCAGACCATACCGCCGAGCACGCGGTTGCTCTTCTTCTGATTTAACTGCCATGCCTCTTCCAGGCTTTCCGCACGTTTATATTCCCTGATAACTCTCATTCTTTGCTCCTTGTCGCTACAAAAACTTCATATCTGTCCAACATTTTCACAGCCTGCGCAGACAAGCGTGTAATCCCTATCGAACAGTTGTAAAATATACTTTAATTTTAACATACTTTCTGTTATAATTCCGTTGTAGTTAAAAAAACATAACGAAATTTCAACACAAAAATATTGAAAGAGGACAAAAGATCATGAAAAAAAATCTCAAGAAGCTTTCCGCCCTGCTCTTAGCTCTCGCATTATCCGTGAGCACAACTGCATGTGGAAACAGCACTGCATCCACGACGACCGCGGCTGAGACAGCTGCTGAAGTTACCCCAGAAGCCGCATCCGAATCCGCAGCTGAGACATCTGCGGCGGCCGGCGACGAAATGACTGTCACCTATCCAGTCACCATCACTGACCATCTTGGCCGTGAGGTTACGATCGAGAAACAGCCGGAATCCTTCGTCAGCGGCTACTATATCTCCACAAGCCTGATGATCGCCCTTGGTCTCGATGACCAGTTAGTCGGCGTTGAGGCAAAGGCCGACAAGAGAAACATCTACAAATTAAGCGCTCCGGAACTCACAGAACTCCCGTCTGTCGGAACAGCGAAAGAGTTTGACCTTGAGGGCTGTGCCGCATTAAAGCCGGACCTTGTGATCGTTCCGACAAAGTTAAAAGATTCCATCCCGGCTATGGAAGAGCTTGGTCTCACCGTAATCGCTGTAAATCCGGAAGACCAGACAAAGTTATTCGAGACCATCGACATGATCTCCACAGCCGCAGACGTAGTTGAGAAAGGCCAGGAGCTGGAGTACTGGATCTCCGACGCTCTTGAGAGCTTAAAGAAATCCCTCGACGGCGTTGAGACTCCGTCCGTATACCTTGCAGGCAACAGCGCTCTGTTACAGACCGCTGGTCCGGAGATGTATCAGTCCACCCTGATCGAGAACGCCGGCGGCGTGAACGCGGCTTCCGACATCACTGATACATACTGGGCAGATACTTCCTACGAGCAGATTCTCTCCTGGAACCCAGACTACATCGTACTCGCTGCTGACGCTGACTACGATGTTGACTCTGTTCTGAACGATTCCGCTCTCGCTGACTGCACAGCTGTAAAAGAAGGACACATTGCCCAGATCCCGAGCGACATCGAAGCTCTCGATTCCCCGGTACCGGCAAGCTTTTTAGGCAGCTACTATGTCGCTTCCATTCTTCACCCGGACGTTGTAACTGAAGACGATTTCAAGACTACAGAAAAGAATTTCTATGAAACATTCTATGGCTTCACTCCGGAAAGCGCAAACTGATTCCAACCGGACAATGGCAATTTTAACTCTGGCGATGACATTTCTTGTCATCGCCTTTGTTTCAGCACTGACTACCGGAAAGTACCCGATCTCCCTGGCGGATCTTTGCGCAGGGGAACCAATGGCGGTCCGCACTTTTACCATACTCCGCCTGCCCCGCGCCCTCATGGGACTCGTCGGCGGCTTTGGCCTCGGTGTGGCCGGGTTCGTCTACCAGACGGTCTTCCGGAACCCGCTGGCGTCCCCCGATATCATCGGCGTCTCTTCCGGTGCCAGCGCAGGTGCCGCCTTCGCAATCCTTTTTACCTCCGCTGCATCGCCGTCCACCACGGTCTTCGCGTTTGTCGGCGGACTTCTCGCAGTTTGTCTGTCCCTTGGACTCACCGCCCTTTCCCCAGTAAAGGAACACTCTTCCATTGTTCTCGCGGGGATCGCGGTCCACTCCCTGGCGCAGACATTTCTCATGGTGCTGAAGCTCATGGCTGACCCGGAAAAACAGCTGGCTTCCATCGAATACTGGATCATGGGAAGTCTTGCGGGCGTCACTGCCTCGAAGATCCCGTTCCCTGTTGTGATCATTCTGTTTAGCTCCGCCGTTATTTTCCTGCTCCACCGCCATATACTGGCGCTGTCGGTGCAGGAGGACGAGGCACGAATGCTGGGTGTCTCTGTCCAGAAGACCAGGTTTTTCGTGCTTTTCCTCGCGACACTCACGGTGGCTGCCGCAGTCAGCGTCACGGGGCTTATCAGTTTTATCGGTCTTCTCGCCCCGCACACGGCGAGACTTCTCACCGGGCACAACAGGCGGTCATCCTGTCTTTTGAGCGGGATCATCGGAAGTGTCCTGCTGCTCACTGCGGACGTATTGGCGAAGTCCCTGACTGCGGTGGAATTGCCTGTGAGTATCTTCACATCGCTTCTCGGTGCACCGTTTTTGATCTATCTGATTCTCGCGGAAAGGAGGATCTGAGTCAAAATGGCTGATTTTTTTTCTGTTCAGGATATCTCCCTCTGTCTCGGCGGACGGCAGATCCTGGATCATGTCTCCTTTTCTGTTGACACACCAGGACGCGTGATCGGACTTCTGGGGCCAAACGGAGGTGGAAAGACCACACTTCTCCGGGCCATCTGCGGGGAATTGCCCCATGACGGGCATGTTTTTCTTGAAGGTGCTGAGCTCGCCGGACTGCGTTCAAAGGAACTGGCACGGCGGGTCAGCTATATTCCGCAGCAGAGCGGGATCTCGATCTCCATGAGTGCCATAGATGTGGTGCTGATGGGATTTTATCCAAAATTAAAGCTGCTCAGCCAGCCATCCGCGGATATGAGAGCGGCGGCACTCCGGGCTCTGGAACAGGTCGGGATGGCTGGTCTCGCAGACCGGGATTATCTGACGCTCAGCGGTGGAGAAAAGCAGCTTGTGATCCTGGCCCGGACGCTGGTGGAAGGCACGAAGCTGCTGCTCTTCGACGAGCCGGACAGCTCGCTGGATCTCGGAAATAAGTACCGGATGGTGCGGATGATCATGGAATTAGTGCATGGGCGTCCTGGAAAAGCTGGTCTGATCTGCCTTCATGACCCGGTTCTGGCGCTTGCCTGCTGTGACACGCTGATGCTTTTAAAAGATGGCCGCCTGATCTGCACGCTGCAGCCAAAAACTGACTCTGTCCATGATATGGAAAAGGCGTTTTCTGAAATTTATGGGGCGGTAAGACTTGTTGCTGTTGCGGATCCGGAAATCTCGAACCATAAGCGGCTCATCCTGCTTCCCCTTCTGTAATTATTCTGCTGCGGATCTTTCTCCCGCAGTGCTGAATAATTTTACTGTTTCCAGATTGGCATTTATGATATTATGGTAACTGTTCAGTATCCTCACAGTCACATATTATGATCATAATAATTCTTGAAAGAAGGTGTTCTCCATGATATCCGACATCCGAGTTTTTCTCTGCGACGATGACCACCTCCGATTCTTTGGTGAAGGTCCCTGCCGTCTGCTCCATCTGATCGAGGAGACCGGTTCGCTGCGGGCGGCGGCGATGTCTATGGGGATGGCGTATACGAAGGCACTTGCCATCACGAGGCGAGCTGAAAAGAATCTCGGTTTTCCGCTCACGGCCCGCCGGATCGGCGGAAAAGGCGGCGGAGGAAGTGTACTGACGCCGAAAGCAAAGGAGTTTTTACATGACTATGAAGCCTACCGTGACGCCTGTATTCAGAGCAGCCGCGAGCTCTATACTCAGATCTTTTCTAAATATGCAGATGGGGGAGAAGACGGGGAATAAATTTGTGTCTGAAACAGCGGCAGCTGCAGGTATTCATAAAAAACGGCATTTGGTCATAACTGGCAGCCGGGGAATCGGGAAGAGCACGCTGCTGAGAGAAATTCTGGCACTGCCGTACTTTTCTGATTTAGGACCATTTCCAGGATTTACAACACAGGCGTTTCCGCGCGACCGTGTGGAATTGACAGATAATCTTACTGGTGAAACTGCGAGAATCGGATCCTGCCATCCACATAAGTCCTTCGCTGTTCCAAATTTCCCTGCAGATAATTTTGTACAAAAAGCTTGTGCTGCTGATTCTGCGCATCCTGATGCTCAACGATCCGGCAACCAAATGACACCGGATATGGATGGCTTCCTTGGGCTCGGCATCACTTCTATAACCCGCGCCATTGAGTCCGCTTCCCAATGGGCGGTAATCGACGAACTCGGCTATCTGGAAAGCTCCTGCCCGGAATTCTGCGATGCTGTTTTCCGTCTTTTTGACCAGAAACAGGTCATCGCTGTTCTCCGCAGCCAATCCACACCGTTTCTCGATGCACTGCGGGCACGGAACGACGTGTTCCTTTACGACCTGGAGCATCCGCTTCTGCCCATCGGATGCGTGATCATGGCGTCCGGGCTTGGAAAAAGATTTGGTTCCAATAAACTTATGGCAGATTTCAATGGAAAGCCAATGATCTACCGGATCTTATCCGCCACCGACGGTGCACTTTTTGCTGCCCGGATCGTTGTGACGAGATCCAGGGAAGTTGAAGCATTTTGTCGAGAGCGAAAGATTCCGGTCCTTCTGCATGCAATGCCCTACAGAAATCACACGGTCCTTCTTGGACTGTCTGCCTTATTGAAGGAATATCCGGAACTTGCGGGGTGTATGTTTGCGCTGGGGGATCAGCCGCTGTTAACAAAAGAGACACTTGAAGCTATGGTAATAACATTTTCGCAGTATTATCAAACTGCCTCTCCGATTTTCCGCCTGGCAGCTATCGCTGAGGATGATTCTATAATTCCTGGAAACCCAATTCTTTTCGGGAACCGATATTTTGAGGAGCTTCTCACACTCCCGGACAATCACGGCGGCAATGTTCTGCTGAAAAAATATCCCGACGTTGTCCGGTATTTCCCCGCAGGTGATCCTCTGGAACTCGCTGACGCGGACACCCCGGCAGAACTGGAGCAACTAAAAAAAGCGGAATTTAACCGGTAAGCGACACCTCGGTATCGCCCGGATAAATTCCGCTTTTTTATTAACCCTGCGCACAGATTTCTTATCAAAAAATTTTCAACGTACTTGATCGGGTCATTTTAACGATTTCAAGTATTTTATAATCGTTCAGCGCAAATCCCATCATTTTTTATCATTTGGAAGCACAATATTCAACAAAATCGCAACCATAGCCGCCGGAACAATTCCGGAGCCGCCGAAGATCAGCTGGATCGCCTGCGGGGTCTGAGCTAAGATTGCCGTGTTCGCTCCCATTCCATAACCAACTCCAAGCGCTACAGAAACGATAGTCAGGTTCTTCGCTGTCATCTTCTCCTTTGTGACCAGCTGGATTCCGCTGATCACGATGGATGAGAACATCATAACGGCTGCGCCGCCGAGAACAGCCTGCGGCATAATAGAAACGATGGCGCCCAGCTTCGGAACAAGACCGCAGAGGATCAGGAATACTGCGCCTGTCGCGAGAGCGGTACGGTTTACTACTTTTGTCATCGTAACCAGTCCGACGTTCTGGCTGAAGGAGGTATTCGGAAGAATTCCAAACAGTGCCGCGAAAGAAGATCCGATACCGTCGCAGATCACGCCGCCGGAAAGCTCCTTGTCTGTCGCCTCACGGTTCATTCCGCCTTCAATAACACCGGAGATATCTCCGACCGTCTCAACAGCTGTTACGATAAACATGATGAGGATCGGCGCGATGGCACGGGCATCAAACACCGGCTTCACCGGAAGAAATTCCGGAATGCTGATCCAGCTTGCCTGGGCGACTTTATCCCAGCTCAGTACCCATGCTTTCGTGTACTCGGCTCCGTCTGCCGTGATTCCCGTTGTCGGAAGAACCAGGCTCATAACAAATGCCGCAATATATCCCGCAATGATTCCGATGAGAATTGCGGAGTTGCTTGCCATTCCGTTGGTCCAGTGTTTCACAGTAAGGATCACCACAAGGACAAAGATCGCCAGGAGAAGGTTCTCCATAGAGCCAAAGTCCTTCGCGCCGCTTCCGCCGCCGAAAGAATTGATCCCTACGGAGATCAGGGACAGTCCGATGGACAATACAACCGTTCCCGTTACAACTGCCGGGAAAAATTTACGCAGCGGCTTGATAAAGAATCCGAGAACACTCTCAAAAAGACCGCCGAGAATTGACGCTCCCATGATCGCGCCATAGGTGGCGAGTCCGCCGCCCATAGTGTCCGCCACACTCTTGAAAACTCCGATAAAACCGGAGCTGGTTCCCATGATGATCGGAACTTTACCTCCGATCGGACCAATCGCATAGAGCTGGACCAGAGTCACAACTCCCGCTACAAACATCGCGTTCTGTAAAAGACAGACCTGAAGATGGGCGAACTCCTCGCTTCCACTGATTCCGCATGCGCCGCAGATAATAAGAAGCGGGGTCAGGTTTCCGACAAACATCGCCAATACATGCTGGAGTCCAAGTGGAATCGCACGTTTCAACGGCATTTTTCCATAGAAATCATACATCGCCTGATCCGTTATCTTTTCTTTTCCCATACGTTTTTCTCCCCTGATGTAAATTTTTTCAGCTGCCTGTGTATGTACAGCCGTAATTTTCCACTGTCCCATCTGAATTCCGGCACGATTGCCATCGACAGGTTCACTTATTAACAGTGATTATTTTTTGTACCGTCATTATAAGCAAAAAAAGACAGCATGTAAATATGCTGTCGAAAATTTATATGTTCTTTTTTCGTTCTGGATCGTCAGTGCCGGATGCCTCCGCTGCAGCATGCAGGCTTTTCAGTTCGGAAATCCTTATCTATGTGGAGTAACGAGATCAGGACTCTTCCCCCTCATTGGCTTCTTCCATGGTGACGACAGCCTGGGATCTTTCATCCGTATAATGGATCCGCAGAACTGCCTGAGGCCAGTTGAGCTGGATATGAGCGGTCTTGTTCTGCTCGGCTCCGGCTTTTTCGATAAGTTCAATGAGTTCTTTCAGAACCTCACGGGTCAGGTAGCCGCCGCGCCAGTGGAATGTAAGTGTTTTATTCTTCTTTGCAGTCTGCAGGGAGCGCTTGTAAACTTCCTCCGTCTTTGTGAAGGAAAGTTTTTTCTCTTTATAGTAAAAGTGATCACCGTCCGTACAGGCCGGGGCGGGGGCGATCAACGGCTCATGGTCGCGGAAGACCGCCTTATCGTCCAGATTGAAGTAGTCGTAGCGGATCTCACCGCCGGTCTCAACGCATTTTCCAAGGCTGTTGTCGAAGGTGGCATCCAGGTGATAGCAAGTCTTACCGATCTTCACGATATTCCATGTATGGCGGTACTTGATCCCTTTTTCCGGATTGTTTCCGCATAAGGCGATCATACACCAGATTCCAAGCGCGTCGCAGAGGATCTTGACCGACTTTGCGATCCCCTCGCAGACGCCGACACCATGACCCAACGGTCCGATAATTTCATGGGAATAGGGCTTTTTCAGTTTATCGTAGTGGATATTCTCACAGATAAAATCGTGGATATACTTTTCCTTTTCCAGCTCCGGGAGCTTTGCCGCCGGTCTTGCGAGCTTTTCCACCCGGGCATTCATGGCTTTCTGGTGGTCTTTGATTTTGCTCTTCTCAAAAAGGTATTCTGGGATGAAGATCAGATTCGGGGAATCCGCGAAATACCGGTATTTAAAGCTGGACACCCAGAAAATCTCCGGGTGGTCAAGGCGGAGCTCAAAAAAAATATCGCTTAAGGCGTGACCGTCGATCCGGGGGATCTGGAAAGAGTCAGCAAGGCTTAACAGTCCCTGCTGCATGGCACGGTAAACAGCCTGTCGCTCTTTGTCCATGTGATTATAATAAAATGGTTCCATGATAGTTGTGATCCTTTCAAATCTCTAAAAATTTACCCGACTCAGTATAACGTATTTGTAAATGCTTTTCCAGTTAAATTCTGCGGAAAAACATTAACTGTACAATCGTTGTAAGGTTTAATATTTTTGTGCGCCAGTGCGTCAACGCAGAATTGGCTCGTGCGTCCGCGCAAAGCGAAAGAAGACCGCCCATCACCAGCACAACACTGACAACAGGCGGTCTTCACATATTCATATTTTATTCCCCGCACTCTCCAGCAGCTGCCCGATCTTCGAAACAAACAGATCGAACGCAACATCGTTCTTTCCGCTGTTGATAACGATATCGGCGAGAGCCCTCGTGGGCTCTACATACATGTAGTGCATGGGTTTTACGGTTGTTAAGTACTGAGTGATGATTCCTTTCAGGTCGCGGCCGCGCTCCTCTACGTCGCGGACGATGCGGCGGAGGATCCGCTCGTCGGCGAGAAGCAGGATGCCCTCAACGAGGATGATCGGTCTCGGCTCGATCTTGATGATCTCGCTGGATCGGTTGTGCTGGCTGTAGTCGTAGACCGGACACTCGATGGTCTTTCCGGCTTTCAGCTCCTTTAGGTGCTCCACCAAAAGATCTGTCTCCAGGGAATCCGGATGGTCATAGTTGACCTTCACACGCTGCTCAAACGGGATCCCGTCCTGTCTGCGGTAATAGTTGTCGTGGTAGATCACGACAACATCATCCCCGAAGTACTGCCTGAGCCTGTTCGTAAATGTCGATTTTCCTGAGCCAGACCCCCCGGCAATTCCGATAATAATAGGTTCCATATCGATTACCTCGTAAGTCCAAATTCTTCCGGCATGAATCTCGGACAGATATTCTCTGTCGTGCAGATCACCGTTGCCGCAAGTCTTGTGCCGATTCTGCATGCCTCCTGCAGCGTCTTGCCGTAGGTAAGTCCGATGCAGACGCCGGAAAAGAACGCATCCCCGGCTCCCGTCGTGTCCACGATATCTACCTTACGTCCCGGATAAATTCCGGTGTGCCCGTCCGAATCAACAAAGACAGATCCGTCTCCTCCCATGGTGACCACCATGCGGGAGATCTTGGCGGAACGGATCCGGTCCGGAAGAATTGCCGCTAACTCTGCCGGAGTCATATGGTCATAGTCTTCCGAGAACAGGATTCCCGCCTCCTGCTGATTGCACACAAAACATGCAGTTCTGCGGATAAAATCTCTTCTCTCCACAGCGATCGTCATATTGGATACAAGCGCATAGACCTCTTTGTGATACTTTTCCGCATACATGAAGGTCTTTTTCACGATCTCCTTGTCTGTATCGATCTCGATCGCAATGCTGTCCGCATCCTTAAAGATCTCGTCCCCATGCTCATCTAAGATCTGCTCGATGGGCTTGTGGTCCGGTCTCTTTGAGATGGATGCCACCACGTCTCCCTCATGATCAAAGACGGCCAGCCAGGTTCCCATGCCGTCCTTGACCTTCTTCATATACTTCGTTTCGACTTTATGGCGTTTCAGCTTCTGGATCACATCGTCTCCCATGGCGTTGTCATCCACCGCACTGATAAATGTCGGTTTCAGCTCGATATTTGCGATGTTCTCCGCCACGTTTCTCGCAACGCCGCCGTGGATCTGGATCACAGTTCCGGCATTTCTTCCCTGCGGAATATAAGGGGACAGGGAATACCCCTTAATATCTATAAACACATCTCCGATTACTACAATGCCCATCGTAATTCTCCTTTATCTATGTCCTTTATCTCTGACCTTTATCCTGTTGGGTCATTTGGGATATGATCCTTTGTGGTGTAATCTTAACACATGTTAAAATGCGTGGCAAGAGTCAGTTCTGTCATGATCTTCTCTCTTGAGGTCATATCCAAAAAAGATCCTGACCGGAGGCATTGCTGCTTCCAGGCAGGATCTTTCTTCTATATAAAATAAGATTCCGTGTAACTGTTCAGTACCCTCACAGTTACGATTCAGTTACTTGTTCTCAATATCCATGATCATATCAACACGTCTCTGATGACGTCCGCCCTCGAAGCTTGCGCCAAGCCACTCGTCGACGATCATCTTTGCCAGCTCGCTTCCAACGACGCGTGCACCAAACGCGAGGATGTTGGAGTTGTTGTGCATTCTGGAAAGCTTTGCTGTGTACGGCTCGCTGCAGACGCATGCGCGGATGCCTTTTACCTTGTTTGCTGCCAGGGAGATACCAACGCCTGTTCCGCAGATAGCGATTCCGAGGTCTGCCTCGCCGTCAGCGACAGCGCGGCCGACTTTCTCACCATATACCGGGTAATCGCAGCTCTCTGTGGAGTCGGTTCCGAGGTTTAATACTTCGTAGCCTTTGCTCTCAAGATGCTCTTTGATGATGTTCTTCAGCTCTACTGCAGAATGGTCATTTGCGATTGCGATTTTCATTTCTTTCTTCTCCTATGATTGTGATAGTGTAACCGGAAATTATTTTGCCAGTTTTATAATATGATGTTGGGGTCAAAAGGTATTTTGACCCCTATGATACCGGATTGCTCCGTACTTCGTACTCCCGCAATCATCAAAAACATTCATAATTCGCTCATTTTTCTGCGAAAAATGGCTACTTATTCATGTTTTTGGCGGGTCCCAAGGTCAAAAATTCTCCTGCAAGCAAGCTTGCGTCGAACTTCTGACCTTTTGACCCTGGTATCATAATATTTTGAATCCGTCCAGAAAACTGTCCGGCTTCATGCGAATATTTAATTATCACCGTCATCCGCATTCTCAACCTGAAAAAATATCTGGATCAGGTCGAGTCTGGATGTCATGGACACTAAGAGCATGTCCATAGCGGTGATAGCGGCCATGGATTCCACCACAACGACAGCTCTCGGAACGACCACCGGATCATGGCGCCCGTGGATCACGAGATCGATATTCTCGCCGTCCTTTGTGACGGTCTCCTGGGACTTCGCGATAGACGGCGTTGGCTTAAAGGCCGCCCGGAATACCACATCGCTTCCGTCGCTGATCCCTCCGAGAACGCCGCCAGCATGGTTCGTCTCCTTTACGATCTTGTCCCCGTCCATTCGGAACTCATCGTTGTTGTCAGATCCGCATGCCTTTGTCGCGGCAAAACCGTCACCGATCTCAAAGCCCTTGACGGCACCGATGGAGAGGATCGCCTTTGCGAGGTTCGCGTCCAGCTTCTCAAATACCGGCTCGCCGAGGCCTGCCGGAAGACCGGAGATCACGCACTCGACGACACCGCCGACAGAGTCGCATTCCGCGATCTTCTGGTCAAGATAATTCTCCGCTGCCTTTGCTGCCTCCGCATCCGGAAGACAGAAGCGGTTGTTCTGGACCTCAGTGAGATCCATCCGCTCCGGGGAGACTTCCACCGGTCCGATGGACTTCGCGTATGCGGCCACGGAGATATTCAACTGTTTTAAGAACTTCTCTGCGATGGCACCTGCTGCAACACGGCCAATGGTCTCCCGGGCGGAGGAACGTCCGCCGCCGCGGTAGTCGCGGAACCCGTATTTTTCCTCAAATGTATAGTCCGCATGCCCCGGACGGAAACAGGAGGCGATATTGGAGTAATCCCTGGATCTCTGGTCCGTGTTCCGGACGATCATGGAGATCGGTGTTCCTGTAGTCTTTCCCTCGAAGACACCGGAGAGGATCTCAACCTCATCGCCCTCTTTTCTCTGGGTCGTAAAGCGGCTCTGGCCAGGTTTTCTGCGGTCTAAGAGCTTCTGGATATCGGATTCGTCCAGTGGAAGACCCGCCGGGCAGCCGTCGACAACAACGCCGATGGCTTTCCCGTGGGATTCTCCCCAGGTCGTTACTTTAAATATTGTGCCGATGGTAGAACCTGCTGCCATGTTATGTTAATCTCCAATCTTTACAATTTCACAGCAGTTTGGCTCGTTGACCGTAATGCTGCGGTCACTCATGACAAGAAGACCTTTTTCATAGTCGATCTTAAAGAAGGAAATGCTTCCCTCGTGGTTGATGGATGCCAGATGCTTTCCGTCCGGGAAGATCGCGATGTCCTTCGGGTAATCACCGCTGATCGGGAGGCAGAAACGCAGTGTCAGCATGCCTGTCTCATCATCGCGGTCGTACATGGATACCGTGTTGTCTCCGGCGTTGCTGCAGAATAAGTGCTTCTCATCCGGGGAGAGGTGCATCGCGCAGGCTGCGGTCAGCTGGTTCGGCCTGCTTCCTGTGGAAGGGATCGTCTGGATCTTCTCCATGATCGGAACGCGCTCGCCCTCCTTATAAGAATAAACCTCGATCATATTTTTCAGCTCATAGAGAACATAGAAGAAACGTCCGTCAGAGCTGAACATAAAGTATTTCGGAGCGGATTCCAGCTCGCAGCGGATCGTGTCCACGAGAGTGATCTTTCCGTCCTTGTGGTCGAAACGGTAGACCTTGATCTGGTCGATTCCAAGGTCCGCCACCATTAAGAAACGCTCGTCCGGAGTCAGGCGGCTGCAGCTCACATGCGGGCGGAAGCTGCGCTCCGCAACGGATCCGAGGCCCTTGTGGAAAACGCCGTCGGCGATCTGGCCCACGGAGCCGTCCTTATTCAGGTTGAGGACCGTGATCTTTCCGTCATGGAAACCGGAGATAAAGATATAGTCGTCGGCTTTGCTTGTTGAGAGATGGCATCCGCGCATGCCCCTGATGTTTGCGCTGTTTAAGCGGGCAAGACTTCCGTTCGAAAGAACGCGGAACGCCACAACGCCCTCATCGGCGATGGAGTAGAGGATCCGTCCGTTCTGGGACGCTTTCAGATAGGAAGAATTATCGACCTCCACTTCGCAGCGGTAGATGAATTTTCCAGCCTCAACATCCACATCATATACAGTGATTCCCTTTGCCTTTCCCGTGTAGGAATAAGAACCCACATAGGCCATGTATTTTCCAGTCATAGGTAATTTCCCCTTTACTTTCAATTCTCCGAAAATGCCTCGTCCGGCAGCGTTTCGGAATTTCATAGATATGCTCATTTTATCATAATCTGCCACGTTTGTTAATCGAAATCTGAAAAACTCCGGGAATCGTATGAAAGAAAAAACATACCTCAGATTTTATTTCGAAACGGGGTCGGAAATCTATTGACAGAACATGGAAATCATGAGTAAATATACAAGATGAAATTCTTGTCGCACAGTCATTTTTTGTGCTGTTCTGCGTCGAAAGGCAGCAGGACGTTTGAATATTTTTACATTCAGGAGGAAAAAAGAATGGAGCATCCGCTCATTGATTTGTCCCATATTTGGAAGAGCTATGACGGCGATCTGATCCTTGATGATCTGAGCCTTTCTGTAAAGGAAAATTCCTTTGTGACACTGCTCGGTCCGAGCGGCTGTGGAAAGACCACAACTTTAAGGATCATCGGTGGATTCGAAAAACCTGACAAAGGCCAGGTGATCTTTGACGGCGAAGATATCACAAACACACCGCCGAATAAACGCCAGTTAAATACAGTTTTCCAGAAGTACGCCCTGTTCACCCACATGAGCATTGCGGAGAATATCGCGTTCGGTCTGAAGATCAAAGGCAAATCAAAGAGCTATATTGACGATAAGATCAAGTACGCGCTGAAGCTCGTAAACCTGGACGGTTTCGAGAACCGCAGCGTGGATTCCCTGAGCGGCGGCCAGCAGCAGCGGATCGCCATTGCCCGCGCCATCGTAAACGAACCGAAGCTTCTTCTTCTCGATGAGCCGCTCGGAGCCCTCGACTTAAAGCTCCGCCAGGACATGCAGTACGAGCTGATCCGGCTGAAGAATGAGCTGGGAATCACCTTTATCTACGTCACCCATGACCAGGAAGAGGCACTGACCATGTCTGACACCATCATCGTCATGAATCAGGGCTATATCCAGCAGATGGGAACCCCGGAGCAGATCTACAACGAGCCGGAGAACGCCTTCGTCGCGGACTTTATCGGCGAGAGCAATATCGTGGGCGGTACGATGATCCACGACGAGCTTGTTGAGATCTTCGGCGCGAAGTTTGCCTGCGTGGATAAGGGATTCGGAAACAATAAACCCGTGGACGTTGTGATCCGCCCGGAGGACATCGACCTTGTGAAGCCGGAGGACGGCACGCTTCAAGGCGTTGTCACGCACCTGATCTTCAAGGGCGTCCACTACGAGATGGAGGTTACGACCCCGGACGGCTACGAGTGGCTGGTCCACAGCACGGACATGTTCCCGGTCGGACAGAAGGTCGGCATTCATGTGGATCCCTTCGATATCCAGATCATGAACAAGCCGGAGTCCGAGGACGAGGAGGCCGTTGGAGTCAATGAATAGAAAAGCATCCAGATTTCTGGCTTATCCTTATATGATATGGATGACAGGATTTACGGTGATCCCTCTGCTCATGGTGTTCTGCTATGGATTGACGGACCGCAGCGGGGCATTCACCCTGGCAAACATCCTGGCCATCAGTTCCTCTGAGCATCTGAAGGCCCTCTGGCTCTCCCTGGCGCTCGCGGGAGTCAGCACCGTGATCTGTCTCGTTCTGGCGTATCCGCTGGCGCTGATCTTAAGAAAACGCCATATCGGAAAAGGCAGCTTCGTGGTATTCATCTTCATTCTCCCGATGTGGATGAACTTCCTCTTAAGAACCATGGCATGGCAGACACTTCTCGAGAAGAACGGCGTGATCAACACCTTCCTCACGATGCTGCATCTGCCGAACATTGCGATCATCAACACACCGGCGGCCATCATCCTCGGCATGGTCTACAACTTCCTGCCGTTTATGGTACTGCCGATCTACAACACCCTTGCGAAGATCGATGACAACGTGATCAACGCGGCGAGGGACCTGGGGGCGGACAACTACCAGACTCTCACAAAGATCCTGCTTCCACTAAGCGTTCCTGGGATCGTCAGCGGAATCACGATGGTATTCGTGCCGGCGCTCACCACCTTCGTGATCTCGAACCTCCTGGGCGGCAGCAAGATCCTGCTCATCGGAAACGTCATCGAGCAGGAATTTACAAAGGGAAGCAACTGGAACCTCGGCGCCGGACTTTCCATCGTGCTCATGGTATTCATCCTTCTCAGCATGACCATGATCGCAAAATACGATAAGGATGGGGAGGGATCTGCATTCTGATGAAAACCGCAAGAGAAAGATTTAAGAAATTTATTGAGGATTTCTATCTGGTGTTGGTACTGATCTTTCTGTACGCACCGATCCTCGTCATGATGGTCCTGTCCTTCAACAGCTCGAAATCGAGATCCCAGTGGGGTGGATTCACCTTAAAATGGTACACACAGATGTTTGAGAGCGCCACGATCATGGATGCCCTCTATAATACGTTACTGATCGCGTTCCTGTCGGCGCTTATCGCAACGATCCTCGGAACAGCGGCGGCCATCGGACTCTCCGCGATGAAGAAGCTTCCGCGGACGATCTGCATGGGACTCAACAATATCCCGATGTTAAACTCCGATATCGTGACAGGTATCTCCCTGATGCTGATGTTCATCGCCTTCGGAATCTCCCTTGGTTTCAAGACGATCCTGTTCGCCCATATTACATTCAACGTGCCCTATGTGATGCTGAGCGTCATGCCGAAGCTTAAGCAGACGAGCCGGAACACCTACGAGGCGGCCATGGACCTGGGCGCCGGTCCGTTACAGGCATTTTTCAAGGTAGTATTCCCGGATATTATGCCTGGTGTGTTATCGGGCTTTTTGATGGCGTTTACGATGTCTCTCGACGACTTTATCATCACCCACTTTACGAGGGGCGCCGGGATCAATACACTTTCCACCCTGATCTACAGTGAGGTGCGCCGCGGCATCAAGCCGTCCATGTACGCCCTGTCCACCGTGATCTTCGTGACGATCCTCGCGCTGCTTCTCATCACGAACTTTGCCCCGGCAAAACCGCAGGCGAAGGCGGGAGCCGGAAGCTTCGGTCCGAACGCGGTACCGGATAAGGAAAAGAAGCCGTTGTGGAACGGAAAGACAGCCATCGTGCTGGCGTCCTTCCTGATCGTTGGAAGCGTCTGCTATACAAGCTATCTTCACTTTACGTCATCCCACTCCAACGAACTCTATGTTTACAACTGGGGAGAGTATATTGATGAGAGTGTTATCGATGAATTTGAGGCGGAGACCGGAATTCATGTGACGTATGACCTCTTTGAGACAAACGAGGAGATGTATCCGGTCATCGAGGCAGGAGCAGTCAGCTACGACGCGGTATGTCCGTCGGACTACATGATCCAGAAGATGGTGGAGAACGGACTTCTCGCCGAAATCAACTTTGAGAATGTGCCGAATATTGCGAATATCGATCCGGTCTACCTTGAAAAATCAAAGGCGTTTGATCCGGAGAACCGCTATTCTGTCCCGTATACATGGGGAACGGTCGGAATTATCTACAATGTCCAGAAGCTGGAAGAGCTTGGAGTCCCGGCGCCGACAAAGTGGTCGGATCTCTGGGATGAAAGATTAAAGGGCGAGATCCTGATGCAGGACAGCGTCCGCGACGCGTTTATGGTTGCATTAAAGGAACTTGGATATTCCATGAACACCACAGACGTGGGAGAGCTGGAGGAGGCGAAGAAGCTTCTCCTGGCGCAGAAGCCGTTAGTACAGGCATATGTTGTGGACCAGGTCCGCGATAAGATGTTAAACGGCGAGGCGGCGGTAGGTGTTATCTACTCTGGTGAGCTGTTATACCTCCAGGAAGAGGCGGAGACACTGGATCTCGATTATGATCTTGAGTACGTTCTTCCTAAAGAGGGAACAAACCTGTGGATCGATTCCTGGGTCATCCCGGACAACGCGAAGAATAAGGAGAACGCGGAGAAGTGGATCAACTTCCTCTGCCGCCCGGATATCGCGGTGAAGAACTTCGAGTACATCACCTACGCAACCCCGAACAAGGCAGCGTTCGAGATCCTGGATCCGGAATATCAGGAAAATAAATCTGTATTCCCGGATACAGATGAGCTGGAGAATTCTGAGGTCTACAGTTATCTTGGAACCGAGGCGGATGATCTCTATAATGCACTCTGGAAGGAAGTTAAATCACAGTAATATATGAAAGGAAACGGGAATCCGGCAGAAACAAACTCTGCCGGGTTCCCGTTTTTGATTTCTATAGTTCCATATTTTATGATACCAGGGTCAAAAGGTCAGAAGTTCGACGCAAGCTTGCTTGCAGGAGAATTTTTGACCTTGGGACCCGCCAAAAACATGAGTAAGTAGCCATTTTTCAAAGAAAAATGAGCGAATTACGAATGTTTTTGAGAATTGCGGGAGCACGCAGTGCAGAGCAATTCGGTATCAGAGGGGTCAAAAGCTTTTGACCCCAACATCATATTTTACAGCAATACTGCCCTTATCTCCGGTTCGCCTTCTCCACATGCACGCTCTTACCTTTGATCTTCACATGGTTCATTGCGTCCATAACGATATCGGCCTGCTCCTTCGGAACTTCCACGAAGGTATATTTGTCATACATATCGATACTTCCAACGAGACGGCCCGGAATTCCGGATTCACCGGCGATGGCTCCTAAGATATCGCCCGGCTTCACGTTCTGGTTCTTTCCGAGGTTGATGAACAGTCTTGTCATGCCGCCTCTGGCGTTCTTTCTGTCCATGTACTCCTCGTCATCGCCTCTCTGGCGTCTGCGTCCGTTTCTTCCGCGGTCATTTCTTCCGCCGCGTCGGTCGAGATCGTCAAGGTCACGGAGCGGTCTTCCCTCATCCGCGATGTCCTCGTAATCGTCGCCCATGGCCATCTTCAGGAACGCTGCCGCAAGCTCTAAGGAAGTGTAATCCTCAGCAAGAAGACGCTTCTCGATAATATCTGTCATGCGCTCTAAATTGCTGTCGTCACCGATATGCTGCTGAACATCATCTAAGATCTTCTCTGCCTTGATCGCAGTCACATCATCTAAGGACGGGATCGGCTGCGGAACGATTTTTGTCTTGCAGAATCTCTGGATGTCGCGGAGCTTGTAGACCTCGCTTCCCACCGCAAGGCTGAATGCGCGTCCTTCTCTTCCGGCACGTCCGGTACGTCCGATACGGTGTACATAGTACTCGTCATCCTGCGGAATATCGTAGTTAAATACGGCTTCCACATCGTCAACGTCGATACCTCTCGCCGCAACGTCCGTCGCAACAAGGATCTCAGTAGCGCCATTTCGGAAGCTTCCCATTACACGGTCACGCTGCTCCTGCTTTAAGTCTCCGTGAAGACCTTCCGCAAAGTATCCGCGGCCCTGGAGTGCCTGCACCAGCTCATCCACCTGCTTTTTCGTGTTACAGAACGCAACGGAGAGCTTCGGGGAATAGAGATCCAGCAGACGGCACATAACTTCCACTTTATTTCTCGGTTTTACTTCATAATAATACTGGGTCACCTTCGGAACCGTCAGTTCCTTCTTTACGACCTGAACCATCTTCGGGTCCTTCTGGAACTTCTGGGCAATCTGGGCGATCGCGTGAGGCATTGTCGCAGAGAACATTACGGTCTGGCGCTCCTCAGGAAGCTCACCGAGGATCGTCTCCATGTCCTCGAGGAATCCCATGTTCAGCATCTCGTCCGCCTCATCGAGAACCACCGTGTGGATCGCGTCGGTGCGGATCGTCTTTCTTCTCATATGATCCATCACACGTCCCGGGGTTCCAACGATGATCTGGACACCGCCCTTTAAGGAGCGGATCTGTTTTACGATCTCCTGTCCGCCGTAGACCGGGAGGATCTTGATCCCGGACATGTATTTCGCAAGGCGGCGAAGCTCTTCCGCTACCTGGATCGCAAGTTCTCTCGTCGGGCAGAGGATCATTGCCTGTGTCTTTCTGTTTTCCGGGTCCATCTTCATGAGAAGCGGAATTCCAAAAGCCGCGGTCTTACCAGTTCCGGTCTGCGCCTGGCCGATCATGTCATGGCCTTCCATCTCAACCGGGATCGCCTGGGCCTGGATCGGGGACGCCGCCTCAAATCCCATATCTGTAACTGCGCGGAGGATCCGCGGGTCTAAATTAAGTTCGTCAAATCTGATTGTTTCCATTCAATATCCTTTCTATGTTGTCTGCATAACAATTCCATGCCAGGATACATTCATTCGACGACTCCTACGGACTCCCAGATCTCTATACCGGTCACAGAATTCTATATACAATACTGACGGCTCGTTAATATTTCAAGCCATACAGGGTGCAAATGTAAAATATCTTATAACATAGGGAGGAAAAAGTCAAGCGACGATGTCTAAAAAAACGGAAGGGCAGGTACTTTTTTAAGTACCACGCCCTTCCGGGGTGTATGTTAATTTAAACCAGTATCAAGCCTCTTTTTTGTGGTAGCACAGATATCCAAACGCCGCCGCAACGCCCACCGAGTAGATCACGAAGGTGCAGGCAAACGGAAGCTTCGCATTCACAGAGTAGATAAATCCCGCTGTCAGGGAACCCGCAATACTTCCCAATGACTGGGTCGCGTTGAAGAATCCCATGACGAGGTTCTTCTGCTCCGGCGATGCCTGGTCTGCCACCATGTTCTGGAGAACCGGGACGCTGACGGAATAGCCAGCGTAAACAAGGATACTGAACAGGATGAAGATTCCGATCTTCACGGATATCAATGTTCCGATGGAAGCCAGCGCACAGAACGCTGTGAGAACCACCATAGACTTTTTGACGTTCGTCTTCTTGATGATCCAGATACAGAGGCTCATGTTCGCGATAAAGGATACGAAACCGACGCCCGCCTTGATGATTCCGTTGTAGGAGGAAGTCAGGCCCAGCTGTGCCTTTAAGTAGTAGTTAAAAGCCTGGTCGAAACCGGTATTTCCGAAGTTGATAAAGATGTTGATCGCAAACAGGAACACGAAAGCCATGCACATGAAATTCCTGCTGTCGATGAACGCCTGGAATGGGTTCGCTTCCTTCATGAGCTGCTTTGCCGGAATATCCTTTAAATTCGCCGTGCTGTCCGGTTCACAGATAAGGAAGAAAGCAATTGCCACCGCGATCAGGGTTCCCGCCTGGACTAAGAACGCCAGACGCACGGAAAACTCGCCTAAAAATCCGCCTATCATGTAGCCGAAAGCGCTGGCCACGCTCTTGATCGTTGCACTGTATGTCAGGTATTTCCCCTGGTCTTCCGGGTCTGACTTGTTTACGATATAGGTCAGAAAGCTTACAAAGATACCGCCGGTGAAGAGTCCCGCGAACATTCTCGCGAGAATGATCATGAGTTCCGTCGTAGCGTAGGCAAACCATACCTGGGCCACACCGTATCCCAGACAACAGATCAATAAGGAAAGCCTTGAGGAAATATAGTTATTGATCTTACCCCAGAACGGAGATAACAGGAAGTTTGTGATCAGCATAACTGCTAACGCCACTCCAAACATGTAGTCGTGGAGCTGCAGCTCCTGAATTACCGTCGGTGTGACCGGGTGGGCAAAGTTGGCTGCCAGGTTAAATACGATCATGGCAGTGAAAAAGGCAGCAAATCTCAATTTGTACTTCATAAGCGTTGTCTTCCTTTGTCTTAATTTTCAGTTCCAGACTTCTGTCATTCTTCACGTCCCGCTGAAACTGTTTCGTTTTTTTCGCATTTTGCTTTATTTTTGCAGAAAATTCACATAATTCAAGTTTAAACTTATATCCGCTGAATGTCAAGCGCAAACAACCGTATGTTCTCTGTAACACTTTATCAGGATTTTTCTCCCCGCAGCAAAGGCACACCCCAAACATCAGGATGTGCCTATTACTCTTAGCTTTCGGTTTCTATTTTCCCGGCATCTCTGCCATAATTTCCGCCATCTCTTTTAATCCTGTAAACACAGCATCCGGCACCGTGTCAGCGTTCTCCAGATCACCGGCCTTCGTCTCCCCGGAGAGCACCAGAATCCCGTGGGCTCCATTTGCCACGCCGGTCTTCACATCAGTATAGAGACGGTCTCCCACAAAGGATATCTTCTCCCGCTCGCTTCCCGTGAGTGTCAGCACCATATCCACAGTTTCCTTAAATGGTTTTCCCACATACTTCGGCTGCCTTCCCGTAGACAGTGAGATTGCCGCACACATAGCACCACAATCCGGGATAAATCCATCCCGCGTCGGACAGTTGATATCCAGATGTGTTGCCAGGAATACTGCCCCGCTCCGGATGTAGGTACAGGCCCTCTCTAACTTCTCGTAGGTCAGAGTCATATCAAATCCGATGACCACAACATCCGGCATATCCTTTGTGAGGAGAATGCCGTTCTCCCGGAAATTTTCCTCCAGGTCCGGGGTTCCAACTAAGTAAACCCTTTTTCCCGGATAATACATTTTCAGATATTCGATCATCACATCGCCGGATGTAATGATCTGATCCCGGCGGATATGGCAGTCCATTTTCGCCAGCTTATCAATATAGGTCCTCGGAGATTTCGAGGAATTATTTGTAAAAAATACATACCGCTTTCCGAGACGTTCCACCTGTCTTAAAAATTCCAGGGATCCGTCCAGGATCTGCGTGTCCAGATAGAAGGTTCCGTCCATGTCCAGGACGAAAAGCTCTGTCTCCTCCAAAAGTTTTTTTCTGTCCATCTTCCCTTTCTCCCTGCCTTATACCTTGAACCGGTATCCGACACCCCAGATCGTCTCGATATACTGGGGTTTCGCGGTATTCATCTCGATCTTCTCGCGGATCTTCTTGATGTGGACTGTAACGGTCGCAATATCACCGATGGATTCCATGTCCCAGATCTTGGAAAACAGCTCTTCCTTCGTGAAGACGTGGTTCGGGTTCTGGGCTAAGAACGCCAAAAGGTCAAATTCTTTTGTCGTAAAGTTCTTCTCCTCGCCGTTTACATAGACGCGGCGGGCTGTCTTATCGATTTTTAAACCGCGGATCTCGATGATATCGTTCACCGGGGTTCCGCTTCCGATGAGTCTCTCGTAGCGGGACAGGTGGGCCTTGACTCTCGCCACCATCTCGCTCGGGCTGAACGGCTTTGTAATATAGTCGTCAGCACCGAGACCAAGGCCGCGGATCTTATCGATATCGTCTTTCTTTGCGGAGATCATGATCACCGGTGTGTTTTTCGTCTCTCGGATCTTCTTACAGATCTCAAATCCGTCCACTCCCGGCAGCATAAGATCCAGGATAAAGAGGTCGAACTCCTCCGAAATCGCCCGCTTTAAACCGGCTTCTCCGTCATTTTCTATCTCAACCTCGAAACCGGACAGTTCCAGATAATCCTTTTCGAGTTCTGCAATACTCTCCTCATCTTCTACGATCAGAATTTTGCTCATATAAGTTCCTCCTGTTATGGGTATTATATTTTACTGCTGCGTGTCCCCCGCGATCTTTCTGAGCACAAAGTGGATCTCTGTTCCGATTCCCAACTTGCTGGTGACCCAGATCTTTCCGCCATGGTCCTCGATGATCTTCTTTACGATGGAAAGACCGATGCCGCTGCCGCCCTTGCTGGAATTTCTCGAGGAATCCGTCCGGTAGAAGCGGTCGAAAATATACGGAAGCTCTTTCTGTCCGATGCCCTTTCCGTTGTCCTCGATCTCCACCTGGACAAAGTCACCCACATCCAGGATCCGGATATTGATGATCCCATTCTTTTTATCCATGTATTTTAAGGAATTTCCGATGATGTTGTTGATGACGCGCTTCATCTGCTCCGCGTCGGCGATCACCATCACGTCCTCATCTACAAAGTTAAAATAGCCAAGCTCGATTCCTCTCGCCTCGAGTTCCAGTCCTACTTCCTCCACACAGTCGCGGAAGTAGTTTGCCACATTGATCTTCGAGAAGGTATACGGGATCTTATTTGTGTCGATCTTTGAGTAGAATGTCAGCTCGTTGATCAGACGGTCCATATCGTTCGCCTTGTTGTAGATCGTCCGGATATATTTATCCCGCTTCTCCGGCGAGGACGCAACACCTTCCATAAGACCTTCCGCGTAGCCCTTGATGGCTGTGATCGGGGTCTTTAAATCGTGGGAGATGTTGCTGATCAGCTCCTTGCTCTCCTTATCATACTGGATCTTTTCTTCCGTCGATTCTTTCAGACGGATCCTCATTTCCTCGAAGTTCTGGCAGAGCTGCCCGATTTCATCATCGTCCTCCACATCGAGAGTGAAGTCCAGATTTCCGTCGCGGATCTGTTTCGTTGCCTCCTGAAGCTTTCCGATCGGCCATAAGATCGACCGGTAGACCCAGGCTGTCAACATACCGCCAGTGATAAAAAGGATCAGCACACTGCTGAAGAACATCTCTGTGATCATGGATTTTACCTCCGGGATCACATCCACAACGTTTGTCACAAGGTAGACCGCGATCCGGCTCCCATCTGCCAGTTCAAATTCTCTCTGTTTGATCAGATGTTCCGTATTTTTATCCAGATAATTGCCCCAGGAATCAGAGTCATTGATCTCCGCATAGTCCGATATCTCTCTCTCCAGGCTCGATGCTGTCTCGTCGTTTCCTATATAGATCAGTTTTCCATCCTTCGTCACCATCAGAAAGGAGTGTTTTTCAGTCATCCGGGCGTTCAAGTCGCCCAGATACGACTGGTCCGTGAAAATCTCCGGATCCTTCGCGATCTTTTCTTCGATCTCCTTCTGAATGCTCTCAGTCAGGTGGCTGAATACCCGGATCGACGCGCCGGCAGAGAGATCCACCTGGCCAACGTCGTAGGTCTCCCGGAACACCCGGTTCTGATAGGAACTGAGTCCTAAAATCGAGATATAGATCAAAAAGATCGGTACCACCGTGATCGTCAGAAATGTGATAAGTAATTTTGTACGTATTTTCATGAGCGGCTGCGCGCTCCCTTCTTATTTTTGTCCGCCAGTCTGAGAGGACATACCGGCTTTCTGATTGCTCCGCACTACGTGCTCCTACGTCTGTGCCCCGCACCGGCCAGTGCAAAGCGATCCGGTATCCGATGGGGCAAAGGATCCTTTGACCCCAACAGCATATGATAAGTATAACACAACTCTTGTGGGTAATTTATAAAAGTATTCTAAAAAAGAATGTGCCTTGGCACATTCTCGCGCCTCGCGCGGTCGCTTGCGACAGT
>ERZ833782.280-NODE-280-length-68985-cov-9.278587_pt1 | contig 68985 bp, 57 predicted proteins | sample MGYA00519577_ERZ833782 | MGnify/ENA primary metagenome ERZ833782 (study PRJEB31850, sample SAMEA3708745) | human gut metagenome | biome: human gut; feature: human-associated habitat; material: faeces | place: China | collected 2014 ...
GGTGACGCTCGGAAATCTTGATCTGGTTGCAGTACTCAACCGTCTTGCGAATCTCAGGAACGTTGGAATAATCGATCTGCGGATCGATGCCCTGCGTGAGGAAGTTCAGACCAAGCGTGACCAGATCGACGTTGCCGGTGCGCTCGCCGTTGCCCAGCAGGCAGCCTTCGACACGATCGGCACCGGCAAGCACGGCCAGCTCGGTGGCGGCCACGCCCATGCCCTCATCGTTGTGCGGGTGCAGCGACAGCACCACGGCGTCGCGCGGCACCAGATTGTTCGACACGTATTCCACCTGATCGGCGAACACGTTCGGAGTGGTCATTTCCACCGTTGCCGGCAGATTGATGATCATCGGATGCTCCGGAGTCGGCTTGATGACGTCGATCACCGCATTGCACACCTCGACGGCGTACTCCGGCTCGGTGCCGGTGAAGGATTCCGGAGAATACTCGTAATACAGGTCGATGCCCTGGGCTTCGCCCTCAAGCTCCTTGCACAGGGTGGCCGCGTCGGTGGCGAGCTTCTTGATGCCGGCTTTATCCTTGCGGAACACGACCTCACGCTGCAGCACGGACACGGAGTTATAGAAGTGCACGACGGCGCGCTTGGCACCCTTCAGGCACTCGTAAGTCTTGCGAATCAGGTGCTCGCGAGCCTGCGTCAGCACCACGATCGTAACATCGTCAGGAATGAGCTCACGCTCGATCAGCATACGAATGAAATCGTAATCGGTTTCGGAAGCCGACGGGAAGCCGACCTCGATCTCCTTGAAGCCCAACGACACCAGCAGATTCCAGAAACGCAGCTTGCGCTCGGAATCCATCGGGTTGACGAGGGCCTGGTTGCCGTCACGAAGATCGACGGAACACCAACGCGGTGCACGCTGCAGTCGCTTGCCCGGCCACGTACGCTCCGGGTAATCAAACGGCACCTGCTTATCGTATGCGACGTACTTGTTGTACGGCATCTTGCTGGGCTTTTGCGGAGCTCCAATATAACGCGCCGGAGGCAGCAGCGGGTCGTTGTTCCCTCCGTTGGACGCTGCAGCCACTGCCGCGAGATCAAACACTGAAGATTGATCCTGACCCATCACTCCTCCTTATCTGTAAAGCTGGGCAGGCCTTCTGCCGGCCCACATTGTTACGTGCATGTTACCTACCTGCACTGCCGCCCATAGTAGCGGCAACCAATCCCATATATCGCCGGCATTCCGCCATATGACGGACAGACCACGATTTTCGTCTCTTTTTCACCTCATATCCAAATTTGCCGCATTACAGTGAGCATCATGACCTTGCGATTCAACAGCGACGGCACCTTCCGTGTGCTGCAGATGGCCGATATTCAGGACGGACCAAACGTGCGCGAAGACACGATCCGTCTCATCGAAGCCGCCATCAAGAAAACGCATCCCGATCTGATCGTCTTCACCGGCGATCAGATTCGCGGATACGACCCCGCGTACATCGACACGTTCCTGCGCCGTCGCGGAGAGCAGCCGGGCACGCACATACGAGCGGTCACCGAAATCGAAGCGAAAATCCGCGGCATCAAACGCCATCCGCTCACCAAAGCGTTGCTCGAACAGCCCCCGACCGACGACAATTGGATGATCGACGGCATCGGCACCGACTCGCCGAAACTCGTGAAACGCAACAAACGCGACGGGCGCAACGGATCCGCCAACAAGCTTGAATCATGGGCGCAATCCATCAATCGCGCGACCGCCGCGACCATACTCGACAGCACGCGGCAGAAAGTACGAGACACGTTCGCAGCATTCCTTGGACCTGCATTGGAAGCGCGAATCCCCTTTGCCGCAACCTACGGCAACCACGATTTCCAGTGCGGCATTCTCGCCGACGAACAGGATGACATCTACCGAGAGTTTTCCGGTTGCATGAATCCCGTTGCCGGGTCGTCTCCTTTGGCGCTCGAACCAGGCACGTTTGCGATTCCGATCGAGGCTTCCGACGGGTCTGGGCGCATTGCGATGAGCGTGATGATGGTGAATTCCGGCGACTATGCGGATAATGCGTTTGACGGCGATCGCAGTAATTCCGGCGATCGCGAGCATGCTGGAGATACTGGTAAATCCGGCAATACTGTTGGCAATGCTGCAGGAGGACGGGAATCGCTGACATCCTACGCAAAATACGCGTCGAATTCGCGCGGATGGGATTTGGCCGATTCCGACGGCTATGGCACGCCTTCGCCGGAAGCGATCGAATGGCTGAAGCAAGTGCAACGCGAGTTGGGCGAGCGCAATGGCGACGGTTTGGCGGTTCCGGCGATCGCGTTCCAGCATATTCCGCCGCAGGAGTTCTACGATTGCCTGCGCGAGGTGCCCGCATACACGCCGAATGCGGTGGAGGGTGCGCGAACGTTCGCAGGGCATTGCTATGTGTTGAATCGTGACGTGTGCAGACCTGGCTCGAGGCTTGGCGAGGCGATCGGCTGTGCGGATGAGAACGTTGGCGAAGTGCAGGCATTGCGCGATGCGGGCGGCTATTTCGCGCTGTTCTGCGGGCATGACCATAAGAACGCGTTCGTCGGGCACGTGCATGACATTGATCTTGGCTACGCGCCGACCTGCGGCTTTGAATGCTATGGTCCGAAATCGCGGCTGCGAGGCATTCGACTGTTCGAATTCCGCGAAAACAATCCGGTCAGCTACGTGACGCGCATGCTCACGTGGGGCGACTTGATCGGGCGCTACTCCAGCAACGAATTGCGCGTGTTCTTCGAAGACCATTGCGTGACCGATCTGATCGGCATCCGCAACGAATTGCGCCGCCCGCAGGTCACCGCCACACTGCTGGGCATCGGATCGGTAATGTGCGCCGCAGCCGGCCACGCCATCGCCAAACTATTCAAGCGCTTCAAACGCTAGGTGCGGCCAACAGCCGAACCAGCAGAACAACGAGCTTTGCATGCCGCATACCGTCAGCCGGTCAATCGCCAATCTGCAGAACGTGGAACATCAGCGGAAAATCAATGAAAATCAAACATCAATGGAACAGACTGACGCCGCGACGAGACGCACAAAACGCGTTGCCAAGCCAAGTATGACGGGAATTCGGCCATACCGCACCCAATCGAGGCGCATTCTGACTCATCCAAATACTCGGCACACGACCATCCGCAGAACGCGATCCCAACAAATTAAAACCGTTCTCTTCCAGCAACCATTCCGGATGCTGCGTGGCAATCGCAAGTCCCTCCTCCAACGTAAGCGGCAAACGCTCGTCGGAATCGATCAACTTGCGCGCCACATCGGGCTCGCGATTGATGTAGCAGGTGCCGGTATGCGGCTCGACCACCAGGTAGAACGGACCTTCCGGAGGTTCGAAACCATCCTGCGGAAGGAAACTGGCGATATCGCGCGGAGGCATCGTGGTGAAACCAGCCATGCGATTGATCGACGTACGCGCGATCAATGATTCCGGGGAAACCAACTCGCGCGTAGGCACCAACAGAATCTGCGTACCCAAATCGGAATCCTCCAGCGCACGGATGAGCGGACGCGCCAAAGCACGGAACGCGGCGGCCGACATATCGGCCACATCCGGATAGCCCAACGCCACGATACGATCCAACTGCTTTTGCGCTTCTTCTGATGCCTTCGACATGGCTTCCAGTGTACGCGAGCGATACGCCCAAAGTGCGAAAAGCCTCGCAGCCCGCGCAGCCAGTTCCGCATCAACCTCAAAGACATCGGGGCCATATACCAAAAAGTGCGCGAAGTAGACTTGCGCGCTCCGGAAGCAGAGGGTCGCCGGTTCGAACCCGGCTAGCTCCACCTTCATTCCCTTGGAATCTCAACGATTTCAAGGGAATATCTCTTTTTGCCTCAGCACCAAACAGTAGACACTGGTAGACATGACTAAAGTACCTGACAGGCCGTTAGTACCTACTACTACTCTCGCCGCTGAGTTTCCCACTGCTGGTACTTGGCCTCCATGACGGCCGCCACCTCGTCAATACGATCAGGCCACAGCTCGGCATAGGTGTTCAGCGTCTCGGTAGCCGAGGCGTGTCCCATGATGCTCTGAAGCGTTTTCACGTCGCAACCTGCGCCGATGGCGAACGAGGCATACGTGTGTCTCAAGCTATGGATTCTCAGCCCTTCACGTCGCCATAGCCCGCCCCTTCTTTGGCTGGGTACCATACGCGTGTCCGCCATGTGTTCAAGTGGATCATCCCACCGTGGAGCGCAGTGAATAGATAGTCGTCATCGGTGCGACCGTCGCAGACCTGTTCGAGATCGGCAGTCAGGAAACCTGGGATGGGCACGATACGGTTGCGCCCGCTCTTTGGTTTGCCTTCGATTTCGCGCCCCTGCCTGTCAGCAGTGATCGTCTTCGTTACCGATATGCGCATCCTTGTGAAGTCAAGGTCGCCGATGCGAAGAGCCAAGGCTTCGTTGGCCCGCAGGCCTGTATATGCGAGGAAGAGGATGAGCAGCTTGGAGACCATCGGGTTTTTGACGTCAACTTGCGCTGCGGCCTCAGCGATATCCGCCACCTGCTGATGAGAGAGGAACACCCGATCGTCGGTTTCGGCATCTTGGGGAAGTTCGACGTCGGCAGCGGGGTTAGACAGTATCCATCGCCGTTTAGGCGAAGACGCATAGGCCATCACACCGCCGAAGGCATCCTTCACTACGCCTTTGATTGTCCGCCGCTTCATCGGCTGCATGGTCGTCTTACGCTTGAACTCGTGCGGGGCTGTTCCTGATTGAAGCTCATGTACCCATTCGCTGACTTCCGATTCTTGGATACTGCCGATCGGGCGATCCCCCACTTAGGAAGCACGTACCGGGTCATGTCGTTCTCGTATCGAAGATAGCTACGACCGCGCAGGTTGTTCTTGGATGCGAGCCATTCCAAGGCGACCGCTTGGAATGGCCTGTCGGCATCGGCCGGATCAACATACCGACCTGAGCGAATATCATCCTCCATGGCTGCCGCGAACGACTCGGCATCGGCTCGGGTGCTGAATGCCTTGCTACTGCGCTTCTTAGAACCGTCGGGCAAGGTTGCCCACCAAGACACCCGCCATCGCTTCCCGTGTCCGTACCGCGCCGTCTTAAACTTCCCGGGCACCTTGGCCTTCTCCGGCGTCTTCATATACGCGGCCAAGCTCTTCGTTACAGAACTGGGAACTGGAATCTTCACCTTGCTGCCATCGGGCAACGTCTCCCGTGGCTCGGTCAGCCAGAGGTCTTCAATCCAAGCTTTCGACATTGCTTTTCCTCACACGTGCAACGAGTTCTTCAAAGGAGACATCCCAGTATTTAGGCTGAGAAACCGAGATGGCATTTACGTCAAACGACTGAACACAACGCCCTGCCTCAGCTACAGCATCGAGTATTCGGTCAGCCATTTCATCTGGAATGCAATACGCATATCTGCCTAACCAATTCAAATTCTTTGCAATATCATTAACCGTGTTCACAAGCACCTTGAATACTTTTAGAGATAGTTCAACCTGTTCCTGTTTTGTTGCTGAATATTCTCCACGTTTCGGTTGTGGTGTTTTAGAATACCCACCCATTCTAAAACGTCCTTTATCTGTATAAATCCAGAACTGGCTATTATTCCATTCCCTCAATGCCATCCGATATTTATGTTCAGCTACTGCTGAAATATCGACTAAACCATGAACCGGATAGGTCTTTAGCATCCACTGGAGCTTGTTAGTATCAGCCAATAGCCTTCCCGCTTTTTTAAAATCTGTATCTTCTGCCTGCAATTCGAAATCATCTAGACGTTGTTCATCATAGATCTGCAAATTAGTTTTCCCATCCGGGAACAAAGGATTGTTCTCAAAAGGCTTTTGAACATCCACAAACAAGTTCACGAGAGGCACCCCCAAGGCAATCGCTATATCTAACGCATCAGACAGTTTTAGTCGCGTACGGCCAGTCTCAATGTTTTCAAGCACATCGGCTGTGACAAGACTATTCGGCACAAGTTCCTTGACTCTCTTCGCCAAGTCCTCGCGAGACCCCCTAATTTTGCCATCTCTGTCAATAGGCGCCCATCGATGCCGCGCCCGTCGAACACAGGCGCCTATATACTTCTCTCGATCGTTTGTCAAGTTCATATATGCATGATACCGCAAAACTACGGATTATGTTCATTCCCCTACCGATACCTACGTTGATTCCGGCAGGCTAAAACCATGAACACAAACGCGACACACTCCGAGATGCCAACGCTCCTCACCCCGGCAGATGCGGCGACCATACTGCATGTGCCGGTGAAGACGCTGGCTCGCTGGAGGTTCGAGAACTCCCACCTGCCGTATGTGACGCTCGGCAGGAAAGTCCTGTATCGAGAGAGCGACTTGGTGGACTTCGTCGCGCGCAATGTTCATGAAGTGATCCAGTAACGGCCAACCTTAAGGAGGTACTCACAATGGCCGACGAAATGAAGGAACTCCGCGGCGCGGTGTTTGACCTGATTCCCGATGGGGTTTCGGTCGTCGCGCTCGACGAGATTGAAGTGGACGACATGACCCCCAAAACGAGGAACGTCAAGGACGAGGACAGCAACAAGCAGCACCGCGTTGACGACGAGCGCTTCGGTGGTCTCGTCTACAAACTCCCCGGCGTGGCTGTCCGAGATTGCCGCCGCAAGCGCATCCGCGACAAGGTGAGTGTCTTCGTCCGGCAGCGTCCCTCCGCCGCGATCCCGGAGATGACCCAGCTCCGACTCACTGGCCGCGTGCTGATCTCCCCCTACGCCGTGGACGACCTGGGATTCACCATCGTCGCCGACGGCGTGGAGTCTGCGTCCGCTGGCACCAACACAGGAAGGCACTCCAATGAATGAGACCGGCATCAGCATCCCTTGGTGGAGTTGGCTCGCTCTCATTGCTGCACTGGTGGCGTGTGCCATCGTCGCCAAGATCGCAAGGGACATCCGCGCGACGAAAAACATCATCGCCGCACGCACCAAGAACACCCAGCAGGTCGAGGATGAAGATCGGAAGCTTGTTCGCTACGGCAAGCGACTTGGCGGTCACTACATCGCATGGCCGCGCGAATGGTGCAACCAAGAGGAAGCAGCCGGGCGCGGCGCGATGACTGTCAACGAACTGTGGCCAGACGAGACAGCTGAGCCGATTGCACACCGTCGCTTCAAGTGGGTGCAGCGCACCAAAAGGATGTAGTCATGGGGCTGCGATTCGCGGGGCGGTGGCTCGGTCGCCGCCCCGCCTCCACCTTGGAGGACATCTGCCTTGCCATCGATACCAGCGGCCACCCCGTATACATCGACTGGTGCGAACGCCATCTACTTGTCATCGGCGAGAGCGATTCCGGAAAAGGGTCCGTCCTTGCAAATCTTCTTGTCCAAGTTGAACCGTTTGCGCAAGCTGGACTGGTTCGCCTGTACGGCATTGACCTGAAGGCGATGGAGCTAAGCATGAGCCGCGCAATATTCCAGACGGTCGCAGTCGACGTGGAATCCGCTGCCGAGCTTGTAACGTCGTTCCGTAATGCCATGAACCAACGTGCGCAGGACATGGCCGGGAACGCCCGAGCACACACGCCGACGCCGAATAATCCTAGAAACATCCTCGTGATCGATGAGCTCGCTGAACTGTTCAGGCAAGATGCGAAAGTTTCCAGGCAGTTTCAGCACGACCTCACAGCCATTCTTGGCATGGGACGAGCGACTGGGAACCTGCTCTGGGGATTCAGTCAAAACCCCCGCAAGGAGGCGATTCCGATTCGCGATGACTTCAACGGCCAGATGATCGCTATGCGCATGGGCGAGGCGGAGGCAAAGATGGTGCTTCCCTCGGCCGCGCTCCGCGTTGGCGCCGCCCCTTGGGCCATCTCCGCCGCTTCGCCGGGAACAGGCTGGTTGTGGAACTCCGCCGCAAAGAAATCCCAACTGTTTCGCGTGGATTGGATTGACGACGAGACCCTGCAGGGGCTTTCCGCGACCGCCGAAGCGTAGCTTCAGCGAAGCGTTCGGCGGTCGTGCCGCCGCTTGCGGCGGCTTGGCGGGGGCAGTGTTACCCCCGCCAACTTTTGAGCAGAACAGGAAGGAGTGAAATGCCATCGACTGCGCGCGACTGGATGTTGACGATCTCTGCCGAAAAACACACGCGGCAGGACGTAGAGGAACTGCTGGATATTCTGGGGGCATACATCTTCCAGCAGGAGGAGGGAGGCAAGAGCGACTACCCTCATTTTCAGGCATTCCTGCAACTTCAGACTCCCGTCCATATGGGGACGCTGAAGAACAAGTTCAAGAAGGCCGGCTTCAACGACGCGCACATCGAAATGCGCAAGGGCACGGTACAGGATTGCGTCGATTACTGTTCCAAGGAGGAGACACGTGTAGACGGTCCCTGGCGGGGAGGAGAAATCAACCTGAAGGATCAGCAGGGCAGTCGTTCCGATCTCGCTGAGCTACGTCGGCAGATCATGGACGGCGCCAGCGTCTCGGAGGTGTTGTTGAATGACGACGCGTGCCAAGCTGCTCGCTACACTCGGTACCTTTCCGAACTTGCGACAGCGCGCGACCGGGTGAAATATGGTCGTCAGCTTCGCGACATCACTGTGCATTATCTGTGGGGTGATCCGGGTGTCGGGAAAACGAAATACATATATGACAACAATCCCATCGAGAACATCTACCGCGTGACCGATTATCGGCATCCGTGGGATGAGTACGAGGGGCAATCGATCTTGGTACTAGATGAGTTCGATAGCCAGTTCAGCTGGGACCAGCTCTTGGTTTTCTTGGATCGTTACCCTGTCATGCTTCCAGCACGGTACAACAACCATGTGGCATGTTTCACGACGGTCTGGATCATCAGCAATGAACCGCTAAGCAAACAGTACCCCGAGCGTACGGGAGAAAAACGCAACGCGTTGCTGCGAAGGATCAGTACAAATCAGCGCATGTTGAAGGGTGGGGAACTTCAGGCGGGCGAGCTCGGCACCGAGCATCCGGAGATGGGGCTGCTCGTAAAGGAAGAGATCACCGTCAATACTGAAGATGACTTATTCAAAGCCTCCGAGCAACTCAGCAAGGAATGAGCACCTATACCTCCCTGTACGGGGTGCCATCCCACGTTGCCCCCGAGATACCGACCGCCACAACCGGGCATGTACCGGCTTCGCCTCGGTTGATTCGATCGATCGCCTTGGTAAGGCTTGTGACGGTCGTGGTTGTCAAGTCGAGCGGCAATGCCAGTCGTCTGTCTTCCTCGGTGCGTGCCTTCCGCGCTTTGCGCGTCGCCTTGTACACTTCGTCAATGGTCGCACCCAGATGAGGTGCCCATAACTCGATGGCTTTGTCGAGCAGGTCTTCACGGTGTTTGGTGATGATCATTGCAGCGTCGATCAGGCCGGCCTCATGCCATGCGCGGTAGGCTGCAAGATCACGATCAAGGTTGCCGTCCTTGGCGTTCCATTCGATATCGACAAGCACACGGCCTTTCCGATTGTCCACCCAATAGGAAGCCTCGCTCATGGTGCCTAGGTCTTCGTCCGGCACACCCGATTCCCTGAATGTGATCCTGCCTTTCGTCTCAAGTTCGTAGGCGCATTCTTTCCATCCCCGCTCCCGCAGCGCGCGGTTCAGTGTCTCCGCCATCTCGGAGTTGTTGCCGCCTGCCCTGAGCAGCAAGTTCGCGGAGAAGCTGAAACTGCCCAGCACATCGGTGATATCTGCCCACTCTTCGGGCGACACTGCCTTCATCACAGCGCAGGCGCTTCGTACCTCATGGAACTCGTAGCGGGAACGGATGCCGCTTGCCAGCACGTCGGGATCGTCGTAGGAGTGTGTCGTGAACGCCATGAACACAGTATAGAACTACGACACGGCACCAAAAAGATCTATTTAAAGATCTATTTGTGTTATTCTGTTGAGGTGACTGAAGAACTGTACGCACCACTCCCCACCACGGCGGGTGGCTTCAAGACGATTCTGGCCGATCCACCATGGCGTTTCCAGAATCGAACGGGAAAGGTAGCTCCCGAGCATAAGCGTCTGGGGCGCTATGGGACTATGTCTCTGGATGAGATCAAAGCCTTGCCAGTTGACGACATAACGGCGAAAGACGCCCACCTGTATCTCTGGGTGCCCAATGCCTTGCTGCCCGAAGGCATCGAGGTCATGCAGGCATGGGGGTTCCGCTACGTGTCGAACATCGTCTGGGCCAAGCGTCGCAAGGATGGCGGGCCAGACGGTCGAGGGGTCGGTTTCTACTTCCGCAACGTCACAGAGCTTCTGCTTTTCGGCGTGAAGGGGCATATGCGCACCCTTGACGCAGGTCGGCGTCAGGTGAACATGATCGAGACACGCAAACGCGAACACTCGCGAAAGCCGGATGAGCAGTACGACCTCATAACGAGCTGTTCGCCCGGCCCCTACTTGGAAATGTTTGCCCGCTATCCCCAGCCACATTGGTCAGCTTGGGGCAATGAGGCAGACGAATCCGTTACTCCGCAAGGCAAGGTGTACAAGGGCTACACGGGAGGGGAGATCGAGAACATGCCCCCGCTGGAGAACCACGAACGGCTGACTGGGGAAAGCGAGCTGGCCGTAGGGAAACTGCTGCGGGATGAATACGAGTCCGGCAGATCGATCAAAGACTTAGCCGCCGAGCACGACTATTCGATAGCACGCGTCCGCCGTTACCTCAGCTTGGTGGATACGCAACTTCGTCCGCAAGGACGTACCCCCGCGTTGCAACACGGCTAGCGCAGCCAGACAGGACACCGCCCCGATAGCTCGGGGCGGTGCTTTATATTGGTAGACATTCAGTAGACATGACTATGGGATTCCATGCATTTCAATGCGTTCTCGGATAGGCTGCAAATCTTCTAAAAACGGCTAGATTTCAACCTTTTGAAGATTCATGCATGATCTTGCTCTCCCATGGGTTTTCTGAGAATGCTAACAGAATGATTTCCGTTTTTCATATTATGCACAGCAACGGCAAACATGCTCCGCAAAAACATTCGTTGCACTATTCAGCGCCGGTATTTGTTATTGCTCCACGCGCAGACGAAAGGCTATGCAGCGTCCCTGTGAGGCAGGAAGCATCCTGCGTTCAAACCAATCTGACAAACATACTGTTGGAACCAGGGACGTCACGGAAGCCAAAATGCTGGTAAAAGCCACGCGAGACATCATCATAAGGATCAACAACAAGTGCGCGGGACCCGATTTGGCGGCCTACTGCAAGAGCTCGCTTGATTGCATCCTGCAGCAACATCCATCCCAGCCCCTGATGCTGAAAACGTGAATCCACGCCCAGCATTCCTAACAGAATCACAGGTATTTTGGCAGGGGCATTCCGTTTAAGCCATCCACCTCTCACGGCATCACGATCAATTGAATACGCACTAATCGCATAGAAGCCCGCAACTTCCCCACTTGTTGTGAAACACACGTATGGAACCGCCGTACCCCGCTTCGCCGCATAAGGGGCATGGCGATTCGCCCAATTGTCGATCAGTTCGACACCACACGAGAAACCTTCAAGCGTCTCGCCAGGATTCAATCTTCGCGGCTCGAGAAACCTCACTTCAGTTACGCCCATTGAGGTTCCCTCCGCATAAGTTCCTTCGTCTCAGCCGGAATAGGCTCATCGAGCGCACGAAGAAACGCATCAAACGATTCATTCTCAAGTTTGAGTGAGGAAGCCTCCTCTATTTCCCGTCGTGCGGCATCTAGTAGATGCTGCGCCGTCCATTGTGTTATCGTGGACCCCTTCAGCGAGACAGCGCGCTCAATCAACGAACGCTGCTCCGCTGTTAAACGAATATCCAACCGCGATGTCCTGTTACTTGTTACTGTAGCCATACCAATAGTGTACGTCATTTTGCCGCACATAACAATCGCCAAACTCATACTCGAAACAGACCAGCATACGGATAGGGGAACCTGCTTGTTCCGCGGTTTTCGTAAGATTGAACAACGCATGTGGCCGCCCACGACGTCGTTTGGGGCCGGCTGGTCGACCTCAAGCGTGAAATCATACGAAACCGTTCCAGCATAAGCGAGAGGTTGTTATGTCCGAAAAGATTAAGGTCGGCATTCTCGGAGCTACGGGCATGGTCGGACAGCGCTTCGTCACGCTGCTCGAAAACCATCCGTGGTTCGAATTGGTCACCCTTGCCGCATCCGCGCACAGCGCCGGCAAGACCTACGAAGAGGCCATCGGCGGTCGCTGGAAGATGGAAACGCCGATGCCGGAATTCGTGAAGAACATGGTCGTCAAGAACGTGGCCGACGTGGAAGACGTGGTCAAAAACGTCGATTTCGTGTTCTCCGCAGTGAACATGCCGAAGGCTGAGATTCGCACCATCGAAGAGGAATACGCGAAGACCGAAACGCCGGTCGTGTCGAACAACAGCGCCCACCGTTGGACTCCGGACGTGCCGATGGTCGTGCCGGAGATCAACCCGGAGCATTATGAGGTGATCGAGCACCAGCGCAAGCGCCTCGGCACCACGCACGGCTTCATCGCCGTCAAGCCGAACTGCTCCATCCAGGCCTACACCCCGGCGCTCGCCGCTTGGAAGGAATTCGAGCCGCGCGAGGTTATCGTGAGCACCTATCAGGCCATCTCCGGCGCGGGCAAGACGTTCAACGACTGGCCGGAAATGGTGGGCAACATCATTCCGTTCATCTCCGGCGAAGAGGAGAAGTCCGAGAAGGAACCGCTGAAGGTGTTCGGCCGCGTCGATGAGGAAAAGGGCGAGATCGTGCCGTTCGACGGCCCGCTGAAGATCACCTCGCAGTGTATTCGCGTGCCTGTGCTCAACGGCCACACAGCCACCGTGTTCATCAACTTCGGCAAGAACCCGACCAAGGAAGAGCTCGTCGATCGCCTGGTCAACTACACGAGCAAGGCTTCCGAGCTTGGATTGCCGCATGCGCCGAAGCAGTTCATCCAGTACCTGACCGACGACGATCGCCCGCAGGTCAAGAAGGACGTGGACTACGAGGGTGGCATGGGTGTTTCTATCGGCCGTCTGCGCGAGGATTCCATTTTCGATTGGAAGTTCGTGGGGCTCGCTCACAATACTTTGCGCGGCGCTGCCGGCGGCGCTTTGGAAAGCGCCGAAATGCTGAAGGCACTCGGCTACATCACCAAGAAGTGATAACGATCTGCATATGTTCTGCAGTTACGCATGATCATGCATGATTGTACATGGTGATATCTGATTTCTGCAGAACATAATATTGCGGAGGATTGTTGATTATTCAGCAATCCTCCGCTTTTTCATTTGCAGATTATCTGAAAAAAATATCTGTAAAACAGATATGGGAATAAAAAAGACTTGGCTGAGACGCCTCAAGCAATCCAGTCAAGTCTTTTTTCGATTGTTATTGCGCGGTATTGCGTCAGCGACCAGTACCGCCATACACCACGGCTTCCACCTGCTCGGCATCCAAGCCGTAGGCAGTGTGCAGCGCGCGGACGGCGTCCTGCAGCTGCTCGAGCGGGACCAGCGCGGCGATGCGGATTTCAGACGTGGAGATCATCAGCACATTCACGCCCTCGTCGCTCAGCGCGTTGAAGAACTTGGCAGCCAAGCCGGAGTGGGTCTTCATACCCACGCCCACCACGGCCACCTTGCCCACGTTGGCGTCGATGTCGAAGGACTGGTAGCCCAACTCGTCCTGCTTCTCCTGCAACACATCCCGCACCTTGGCAGCGGCGGAACCCGGCACGGTGAAGGAAATATCGGCGGTGCCGGTGGAAGCGGAAGCCTGCACGATCATATCGACGTTCACGCCGGCCTCGGCCAGCAGCGTGAACACCTTGGCGGCCATGCCCGGCTCGTTCGGCACGCGGCGCACGGTGGCCAGCGATTCGGTGTTGTCGTGCGCGACGCCGGAAATGATCGGGACTTCCGGCCCCAGATCGGGGAACAGATCTCCCAAGGACTGGTTGTTGTTTTCGCTCATGTTCTTACCTTTGTTCGTAAAGTCTTGGTTTTCTTGCGATTGCCTGCGATGTCTCGCGATTGCCGAATGCGAATCTCAGATATCTCAGATGTTCGGCAATGTGCGCGGATCGACGTCTTCCGGCACGATCAGCGTGCCGCGACGGTGGGAGAAGGAGCTGCGCACATGCAACGGCATGTCGAATCGCTGCGCGTATTCCACGCAACGCAGGGCAAGCACCTTGGAGCCGCAGGAAGACATTTCCAGCATCGACTCGTAGTCGATGACGGGGATACGGCGTGCAGTCGGCACAATGCGCGGATCGGCGGTGAACACGCCATCGACGTCGGTGTAAATCTCGCATACGTCGGCGTCCAGCGCCACTGCCAAAGCCACTGCGGAGGTATCGGATCCACCTCGTCCGAGCGTGGTGGCGTCGCCACCCTCATTCACGCCCTGGAAGCCGGCCACGATGGCCACGGAACCCTTGTCGAGCGCACGACGCACGCGGTCAGGCTTCACGGCCTTGATATGCGCGGTACCGAACTGGGCGTCGGTCATGAAACCAGCCTGGGAGCCGGTGAAGGAGTAGGCGTGAGAGCCGGCCGCATGAATTGCCATTGCGAGCAAACTCATCGAAATACGCTCGCCTGCGGTCATCAGCATGTCCATCTCGCGCGCCGGCGGGTTAGAGTCGATGCTGAGCGCCTGATCGATCAGGTCGTCGGTGGTGTCTCCCATTGCGGAGACCACGACGGCCACGTCATTGCCGGCGTTCTTCGTTTCGATGATGCGTCGGGCCACGCGCTTGATCGATTCTGGGTCGGCTACGGAAGAGCCGCCAAATTTCTGCACGATGAGAGCCACAACTTATCCAATCTTCTTCAATGTGTTGCCCGCCAACATACTAAGCAGGCTGGTCAATTATAGGAAAAATCCGATTTGTCAAGCCCCTGCACGCCCAACATGCGGAACAATATATGGGATCCTCGCAAATCCTCCGCGCGTTTTTTCGTACATACGTTCCGCACGGGTCTTCCATGATCGCCCGCGCAACGTTTGCGCAATCGTCAGCATATGCCGGCAATGTAACGGATGTGGCGAATATGATGTCAGACCGCACGACGCCCGGCCAGCGCACGCCCGAGCGTGATTTCGTCGGCATATTCAAGGTCGCCACCGACCGGCAGGCCGCTCGCCAATCGCGTGACTTTAATGTCGGTTTGCGAAAGCAGCTGCGACAGGAAGCTGGTGGTCGCTTCGCCTTCCACATTCGGGTTGAGCGCGAGGATCACTTCGGTGACTTCGCTGTCTTTGAGCCGTTCGATAAGTTTGGCGATGTTGAGGTCGCTGGGCTGCACGTTGGCCATCGGGTTGATGACGCCGCCGAGCACGTGGTACAGGCCGCGGTATTCGCGCGTGCGCTCGATGCTCATCACGTCTTTCGGCTCTTCGACCACGCAGATCACGCTGTGGTCGCGACGCGGATCGGCGCAGACCGGGCATGGGCTGGTTTCGCACACGTTGCCGCAAATGTCACAGAATCGTATTTTCTCTTTGACTTCGGCGATGGCGTCGATCAGCCCCTGTGATTCCTCGTCGGATGCGTTGAGCAGGTAGAAGGCGATGCGTTGCGCGCCTTTCGGCCCGATGCCGGGCAGGTGCGCGAACGCGTCGATCAGTCGTTGGATGGCGCCGTCATAGGCCAGTGCCATGGTTCACCTCTCCTTGGTTTCCATAAGATTCGCGATTATGCAGTGCTTACGATTGCGTTGATTCGTCGATTTTGCTCGGTTTCGCATTTTTGCTTGCGACTGCACCGCCATCAGTCGTCGAGATTCTTCTTCTGCTGCATGTTGCGCGGGTTTTTTGCATCGTCCGGCCCGAAATCCTCGACTTTTTTCACCTCGAACAGTCGGGTCAGATCGTCCACGCTTAACGCGGTTGACGCCCCGATTGACTCGTCGCTCATGGAATATTCGTCGTCTTCCGCGGCGACCTGCGGCATTGGCTGCGCCGGCGCGGAGAACTGCTGGCTCCACGGATCGGCATTCGGCTGGCCTTGCTGCGGTACCGCGTCCTGCCGCGGTGCGCGATGCTGGTGATTGGCGTGCTTCGGAGCCGCCTCAGGTTCCGTTGGAGCAGGCATGGGATCCACCGGTCCTGCCTGAATCGGCATGGGGTTACCCCAAGGATCGTCGTCCACCGGCGCTTGCTGCGGTACAGGCATCGGTGCCGCCCAAGGATCAACGTTATCGCTGACATCGGGAACAGCCACATGTTTCGCATGTTGTTCCGGCGCTTTCACATCGTTGACGCCGCTTGCGACCACCGATTGCGGTTGCATCGGCTGTGCAGATGCAACCCAAGGGTCATCATCCGGAACAGGCCGTTCCGAATGATGGACTTCCTGCGTCGGGGCCGCCCATGGATCGACTTCCTCGGCTCCACCGGCAGCAGCTCGATGGCCCTCCTCATCGCCGGAATCTCCGGCATTGCCACCGTCTTCGGCGCTCTTCGCGCTTGTGCCGGCCGGCTCCTTGCCGGAGGATTCGAGACCTGCAGCAGTACCAAGATTGGCCGTCAGCAGCGTGGCCGCTTTAAGCTGTTCCTGCACGAGTTGCGCATTGATCTTGCTCTGCTCTTCCGGGCTGAGTTTGCTCCACGGCACCGATTCGGACCCGTCCGCCAGCTTTTTGGCAGGCGCGAGCGTGACGCTCGGTCCGAACGCCTTATGCACTTCGGCGCGGACGATTTTCACCACTTCGGTATTGCCGTCCACCGATTCCTTTGCCACCGCTTTGGCAAACGCGTATTTGCTGAGCGCCTTGTCGAATTTGATCCACAGACGGTCGCCGCTCAGTAGCACGCGAGGCACTTTTTCACGGCTTACGTAACGTTGCACGTCTTCCGGAAGGGCTGCGACCAGCGCATCCCACTTCTGGTCGGGGGTGCGATCGTCATGAATGGGAGCTGGTACGGAAGTTGCGGCAGGCGCAGCGGAAGCGACGGAAGTCGTCGCATTCATCGCCTGCTGCACGTCAGCAAGCACGGAAGCCACGCCGGATGCGACGGCATCGGCAGGATTCGTCGGCGCCACGGACGGCTGCACAGGCGCGGAAGGGGTATCGATCACAGGCGCAGAATCCTGCGCCCGCACATTTCCTGCGGCATGTCGTGCCGCACGGCGACGGGAGCCGGCCATGGATCCACGCGACGATTCGGCAGCCGCGGAAGTTTCGGCATCGCCGGCAAAATCAGGGACACCGGAAGATGACGCAACGACAGCCATCCCTTCCTCACGCCCGGCCAACAAGCGCGCGGCAAGCAATTCCAATCGCATGCGCGGCGAAATCGCACCGGTCATATTGGCAAGCGTCGCATTGATCGTGTCAGCCATCTGCGTCAGCGCAGACAATCCCAAAGCGGAAGCCTGACGACGCAAATCATCCATGTTCTCGGCGGCCGCATCGTCGGAAAGCACGCTTTCCGCACGCTCTCCGCCCAACGTGAGCACCAGCAAATCGCGTACGCGGGCAAGCAAATCCTCAACAAATCGACGGGGATCGAAACCACCGACCACGACCTTCTGAATCACGCCATACAGTGCTTCGCCATTTTTGTCGGCAACGGCGTCGACGGCCTCGCCGATCAGAGCGTCAGGCGTGAAGCCAAGCAACGCAACCGCGGAGTCGTATGCGATGCTGCCATCGACCGCACCGACCATGAGCTGGTCAAGCACGGAAAGGGTGTCTCGCACGGAACCGCCGCCGGCACGCATGGCAAGGCGCAGCACGCCCGGCTCGGCTTCGATATGCTCGTCTTCGCAGATCTGCTCGAGGTACGGGCCCATAACCTCCTGCGGCACTAGGCGGAACGGGTAATGGTGGGTGCGCGAACGGATGGTGCCGATCACCTTGTCTGGCTCGGTGGTGGCGAAGATGAACATCACATGCTCCGGCGGCTCCTCCACGATTTTCAGCAGCGCGTTGAAGCCTTGCGGCGTGACCATGTGGGCTTCGTCGAGAATGAAAATCTTGTAGCGGTCGCGGGCGGGGGCGAATCCGGCACGTTCGCGCAGTTCGCGGGCATCGTCCACACCGTTGTGCGAAGCGGCGTCGATTTCCACCACGTCGATGGAACCGGGGCCGCCTGTGGCGAGGTCCTTGCAGCTTTCGCATTCGCCGCACGGGTGCGAGGTCGGGCCTTTCGCGCAGTTGACGCAACGCGCGAGAATGCGTGCGGAACTGGTTTTGCCGCAGCCGCGCGGACCGGAAAACAGGTAAGCGTGCGTAAGTTTGTTCTCATCAAGCGCTCGCATCAGCGGAATCGTGACCTGATCCTGCCCGATCACGCCGTCGAACGTGTCGGGACGATACCTTCTATAGAGTGCCAGTGCCATCGCAATTCCTTCCGCTGTGGTGTCACTAGGCTACCGATTAATTACGACACGTTTTTTCTCAAAGACCGGCCGCACAGCCTGCCCGTAACGGTGAAGCGCGTGTCCCCAAAGACAAGCGCCGCGGCAACGTTTAAGCTGGGAGTGACGACATCGACACTACGAAATTGACATTGTGTCAATTTACGGTTTAGACTGAGGGCAGTCAAGAAATTGACAGAGTGTCAACGTGTCGCGCAGGTGAGAGACGCCACTCGAACGAAGGAGAGAAAGCCATGGACGGACAGCACAACGCCTCCGCAACAACAGTCGGAGACGCACGCCGCGCGCAAATCGTGCATGCAGCCCGCGCAATCTGCCTGGAAAAGGGCTTTTCGAAAATCACGATCAGCGATATCGCAGGTCGCGTAGGCATGACCAGATCTCTCTTCTACCACTATTTCCAAGACAAAGACCAAGTTGCGGACGCCGTGCTCAACGACGTCATCGACGAAGTCATCTCACAATTGGAGGAGTGGAACGCCAATCGAGAAGTCGGCAACATCTCGAAAGCGCTCGATGACGTGGTGCGACTGACCCGTTCCCTCATCGCCGATGAGGGCCCGTTCAGCCAACGCATGATCGAAGACGGCAACGCGGGACTGTACATCAAATTCATCGACCGCGTGGCCGATCGCATTGCGGAATACATCTGCAATTCGACAGTGCGCGATTTCGAGAAATTGCATGGCATGCCCATCACCAACGAGCACGAGACGTTCTATACGCTCATCGTTGGCCTGATTTCGCTGATCAGACTGCATCCCGACATTGAAGACACCGTCATCAGACAGGTCGCGGCACAGACGCTGCATCTGAACGAATACATGTAAACGCAGCTCACCCCGCGCGCATACGTGTTGAGAGAAAGGAAGAGCGATGTTGTTCCAAGTCTATGGCGACACCGCCATATACCAGTGGATCGGATGGATCCTCGTATTCTGCTGCCTGATCGGCGCCAATGAGCTGGCCCGTCGCACCAAGACCGGTGGCGTGATCGCGTTCCTGATCGTGCCGGCCATTCTGACCATCTACTTCATCACCATTTACGTGGCCGCCGCGATGGGTGCCGAATGGGCGCTCAGCAATCCGACCTACGTGCATATGACCAGCTGGTTCCACTATGCCAAGCTATATGCGGCCACCGCAGGCTGCATCGGCTTCATGGCACTCAAATACAAGTGGGGCAAGATCGGCAAATCCGAATGGTTCAAGTGCTTCCCGTTCGTGATCGTGGCCATCAACATTCTTATCGCCGTGGCCTCCGACTTCGAATCGGCCATTCGCGCTTGGGGCACCACATGGGTTTCCACCGAAGGCGTGACGCTGTATGGCGGCTGGCACAATGTGTTCAACGGCGTTGCCGGCCTGATCAACATCGCCTGCATGACCGGCTGGTTCGGCATTTACGTGTCAAAGAAGAAGCAGGACATGCTGTGGCCTGACATGACTTGGGTATTCATCGTCGCATACGATATTTGGAACTTCTGCTACACCTACAACTGCCTGCCGACCCACTCCTGGTATTGCGGCCTCGCGCTGCTGCTCGCCCCGACCGTGGCGAACTTCTTCTGGAACAAGGGCGGCTGGATTCAGAACCGCGCCAACACGCTCGCCATCTGGTGCATGTTCGCGCAGGTGTTCCCCATGTTCCAGGATGAGTCCAAGTTCGCCGTGCAGTCGGTGAACAATCCGAACGTGAACCTGACCGTGTCGATCATCGCGCTCGTGGCCAACGTGCTCGCACTCGGCTACATCATGTACCGCGCGAAGAAGCAGCACGTCAACCCGTGGCTGCAGGAAGTCTTCAAGGGCACCCGCGACTACGAGCAGGCCATCGCCCGCCAGGAAGTCGCCGCCTGACCGCAATCCGTGTTCGATAGTTACGGCGTTCGCTAGTTACAGAAAATCCGGTATTCGTAAGATAAAGATCTTGCGGGTACTGGATTTTTCGTTATTATCGCGAAATTATTTGCGATTGCTTACGATTGCCGATCACGCAATCAGTTGCATACGTGCCATCTTCGATATGCAATGTTGCGGTTTGACCGGCATGTGCACGCACTACCGCGAGCGCTTCGCGTAGTAGGTGTCGGTTTTGCCGGTGACAGGATCACGGTGATCACGCTTGATGGCTTCCAGCACTTTCTCTTCGGTGTTGGCAGCTTGGCTTTCCGCCACGGCCGGCGGCACCAGCACACGCAACGCACGGTCTTGAACTACGACCTTGACAGGCAGGCGACCAACATATTCACCGTCCGCCATCAAGACCGGCGGCTCATCACCCTCTTGCGCGCGGGTGATTTCGATATCGCGCACACGCTTCCACCCAAACACCTTGCACCCGAGGATCTTGCCGCTGTAGGCGCGCGCCACCGCATCCGCGCATTCGGCGACATTGGGCACATGGTCGAGCCACACCAAGTCAAGCAAACCATCAGAGAACCGCGAATACGGCGAGATCTCAATACCTCCGCCAATATGCCGTGAATTGGCCACCGTAAGCAACGGTGAAATAATGTCTCTTTCTTCCACCGTTCCATCGGCCAACGTGGCTTTGATGTGGTATCCGTACCGCTTCATATGCGTCAATTCCACAATCGCTGCCACGAAATAGCGCACCGAACCGTTGGGCAAGCGGGAATGGTTGGCACGGTCGTTGATACTCGCATCCAAACCACACGACAGCATGCCCGCGTAGAAGCGGTTGACCGCCGGGCGCAATGGCACGTCCGAATCGCCGACCAGATCATCGCCGGTACTGGAATCGACGGCATACCCGCCCTGCAACGACGTGGCCAAACCCATATCAACGTCAATATGCGTGCCGCGCACAATCGCGCCGACGATGCCGTCGACAGCGGTTTCCACGCGATTGACCGGCAGCTCAAGACCGCGGGCGAAATCATTGCCGGAACCCGTCGCCACAATGCCCAACGGTTTACCGGAACAGCCCACGGCATTGGCTCCAAGCGCAATCATGCCGTCGCCGCCGACCGCCACCAGGTAGTCGTATTCGTTCCTGCGATTCCTGGCATTCGCCAAGGAATCGTCGAAGCTCTCGCCGGTCACGTCGATCACGTTGAAGCCATGCTTGCGCCCGGCCTCTTGCAGCAGCTCAACCACCTGCTTGCCGACCTCGGCACCCTTGCCTTTGTTTGACGTCGGATTGCCGACAACGGCAACGGTCGCATTCACACATGACGTTTCGCTCATACTTCAGTACGATAACCGCGATTCGCTCCACACGCCACATGCGAACGGCTTTCCATACAAATGGCCGTGTTTTGTGGAACGAATGTTCCTTTACGTAGAAAGATCCCTTTTTACGAAGCGCGATTTCCCGCACAATGTACCGCTCCGCACCACGCTTATTCGCAGACAATCGGCCCCGCCCGTGACTGTTTGCCGACATGCGATACGAATGGCATTTGCGTGCCGACCTGCGCTTCGACCAGCACATCCTCGCCTTCTATCGTGCAGGATCCGATCGTCGCATTATTGCCGGATATAGTGCGTTCCGCCACGGAACAAGGATCGGACGATCCCGAATACAACGCATTGGCCGCCGCTACCGACGCCAGGTCGGCCGCATTCTGCGCGCGATGCAAGCACAGCAGCAGATTGCCCGCCGACGCGGCCGCGCCCAGCATGATGGCGGCCACTGCGATCAAAGCCACACCGGATATGGTCCCCGAACCCTCATCGGACCCGCGAATCCAAGCAAACCAATGTTTCACAAGGCGTTTCACATTATCTATTCCTTTCCGACCCGCATCCATCAAATGGTTGCCAATAGTGTTTCACAACATGTTTCACACGTCGTATGTCGCAAGCTCCAAACCTCACAGACCTCCATGCTCAGGCCACAACCAACAATCCCGCATCTCACTGCGCAGAGACCAGCACGCTTCGGAGCAACGCTAGAAGTAGCGGGTCGCCTTGCCGGTAACTCGAGTGGGCAGCACACCGGTCGGATCCGGCACCACAGGGCATTGCACCGTGACGGTGACGAAGTCCGCCCCACGCTCGAACCGTACCGTCGCCGAACCTCCCGCAGCCGCCATGACCGCGGTCCTCGCCTTCGATTCGCCGCCCGTATCATCAACCGCGAAAGCCCTGGCACCGGCCGCCGCCGCATCCTGGCAATTCATAGACACCACGGACGCACGCCCCAAGCACAACACCAAAATCGCCACCGCCGCCACGCAGGGGAGCACCACCGCGAATTCCGCGGTGGCCGCTCCCTCATCGGCATCATCGGTATGGCGTTTCCACCATTGCCTCAGCATGAATCACCCGACGCTCAGCGCTTTCTTGATGATGTTGGTCAGCAGCGTTTTGATGGCATCGGATTTCATAATGCCCACCAAAACGGCGGCGAATCCGGTGGCGGCAACCAAAACCACCGCATATTCGGCAGTGGCAGCGCCTTCCTCCGGTTCGACGGTCAGCGTGCGCATACGCGCGTCCAGCAGGCATACCGCTTTGCCGGCCCGTTCACGCATGGCATGCAGCAGCTGTCCTGCCTTGCCCATCAGGTCTGGCGAGCCATCGACGTTGATTGGCGTTTCGTTGTTCATGGCGTTCCTTTCGTTCGAACAACCTCGGCCAGATGGCCGAGTGCACCCAGTGTTGCGCATCATCGTGCCCGTCGGAACGTTTTTTCAGGGTTGTGGTCGGAGGACGTGGGTTATCCACAACCGCGGCGTGTCATCCACATTTATCCACAAAACATCGTTCTTCGAGGATTGTCCGTTTCCCACATTTCCCGAGCCATATTTCCCACGTTGCTTTCCTGCCGTCATCCCACAAACGACATAACGGCCGGAATAATCCCCACCGCAACAAATGCGGGAAGAAAACACAATCCGGTCGGTAGCAACAAACGAACCGACAATTTCGCTGCAGCCTGTTCGATCTGCGAGCGCTCATCCCAATCCAATTGTTCGACGGCTGTTTCCAAACGTTCCACCGGCGAGGCGCCACTGTGCCATGACGAGGCGAACGCATCGCGCACCACCGCAAGATCGCCATCATCCGGCCATGCGTCATTCCAAGGAATTCCCCTATTCAACTGTTCCCCGGCCGACCGCAGTCCCGCACCGAAATCTCCCGCAGCGATATCGCCCACGGCAATCAGCGCGCGTGGAATGGAGGATCCCTGCCGTATGGCGACGCTGAGCATCTCCAATATCAACGGCAGCGGAAGTTCCCGCACTCGTCCGGCGGGCGCAAGGTCGGCTGGCACACGGACCGGCCTCCACTGCTTCAGCCATATCGCTTCGGCCGCGCACACCGCCGCCATCAGCGTCCATATGCCAGTCATTACATAATTCCTTTCATATCGTCATACCATTCATGCCGTCTTGCCGTCCATATCGTCTTGCCTCATCAACGCGCGTATCCATACGAGTCCGAACCCGTAGCAGACACAAGCGAATCCAAGGCATGCCCAACCCCTGACCCCTGAAAAGAGGAAGGTCAACGGATGCGCTCCCATGCCTTCCCCTAAAAGTACGGTGAGCTGCGGCAACGCCATCAGAAGTTTCACCGTCGCCTTGGGCATGGCGAATGCGTTGGTACGCAAATCATCCAATAATCGTTGTCGCTTCAACGATTCAGCCACCGCCTGCAGGCATCGGCCGGTTTCGCATCCGAGTGTCAGGCTCAGCTGACAGGCCGCATATAGCTCGCCGCTCAGCCGTTCGACTTGGCCGCATTGCTCTTTGGGCGGGCATCGGCTGCGGATCACCATGGTTATGCGAAGCCTGGTAAGTTCGGGTGTGGCGAACGGCGTTCCACCCAATTCTTCGAACGCCTGCACCAATGTGGCTCCGCTGCGCACGGATGCGCGGAGGGAAGCCACGCACGCCACACATCCGATGGCGGGCAATGGTTTCGACGGCATGTTCGCCTCTTCGATTCCGTCAGACCGCCCATCGAATCCTCCATCAGGTTTTTCATCAAGGCTTTCGCCTGCGCGCCCCACTACGTTTCCCGCCCGTTCGCCCACATCGCATACGTTTCGGCGAGGCCACAGCCATACGGCCAGTCCGCACAGTACCACGCAAATAATGCTGAGGCTTTCCATCTGCCCACCTCGATTCAACGACTCCATACGCGCACGAAATCAGGCCACTGTTGCGAAGCCCGCATTTGGTTGCCGTTCCACCCGGCCAATAGGTTTCCCCGCAGTTTTCCCTCTGCGAATTCAAGCCGTCCTATTTGCGTGATGCGCCGCCTGCCTCCCACTCGGCCCACATGCAGCACTACGTCGAACGCGTCTTGCGCGAGCGCCGCGGTGGCTTGCGGATTCAGCCCAGCGAGTAATCCCAAGGCCACCAAACGTGAGGGAACCGCCGTCACCTGATTGGCATGCAAGGTGGTCATGCCTCCGCGATGCCCGGAATTCAGCGCGCGCAGCAGATCCACGATTTCGCCGCCCCTGCATTCGCCCACCACAATGCGGTCCGGCCGCATACGCAACGTCGCGCATATCAGCTGCGACAGCCCTATGGCGCCTTTGCCTTCCATGTTGGCGCCGCGCGTCACCAGCGACACGTGGTTGGCATGGTTGAGCATGCCAAGTTCGCGCACCTCCTCCACGGTGATGACGCGCTCCCCCGGCGCGCATCGCATAAGCATTGCTTTGAGCAGCGTGGTTTTGCCTGCTCCGGTTCCGCCGGTCACGAGCACGCTGGCCCTTCGTTCCACGAATCCTTCCAGCAAAGGCATCCATCCGCTTGGAAACATGCCGTTTTCCGCCAAAGATTCCAGACTGGGCACAACAACGTCCGGCAATCGTATGCTGATGGCGGCGCCTTGCGGAACGAGCGGTGCGATAACCGCGTGCACGCGCACGCCTTCCACGGTGGAGGCGTCGGCTATCGGGCAGGCGTCGTCGAGCCTTCTGCCAAGCTGCGAGCACAGCCGCACGGCGAAATCGCGGATGGCTTGGGGACCGCTGAATGGCACGCGCAATGTATGTGGCCGCATACCTTGGCCGCGATCCACCCACACCGTTCCGTCGCAGGTTACCGCGATGTCGGTGACGCCCGGCTCGGATGCGATGTCGCTAAGTGGCCCGAGTTCCATGACTGATGCTCTTTTCTCCCAACGCTTCCTGAATGAGATCCGCCAACGTTGCGATGGCTTTCGCGTTCGTACGATTGGGTTTGCGCAGTCCAAGCCCTTCCAAGAGTTCGCTGCAAAGCTTGGCATCCGGTTTGATGACCGCGGTGATATCGCAGTCGAGGTATTCCGCCGCTTCCTCGATTGCCGTCGTGCCATGGTCGCGTACGGTTCCGCGCGGTTGCACGCCTACGAGAAACTCCCGTTCCTGCGTTGCGGCATCGTGTTCTCCGATTGAACCGTGATGCGCCCGCAGATTCGCTTTGGCCCGCGCAAGACCAAGTACCGTCAGTTCGACCACGGTAATGCGGATGGCCTTGCGCAGTTCCGTCAAATCCTGCAGTCCGTTCCATTGCCCCATATCGACGACGACCACGCTTCGCACCTGCGATAGCGCATGAATGCACGCTTGCACTTCCCACGATTGCGGATTTTCGGTTTTCCAAGGATCGCATGCCAGCAATGGCACACCATCCCAGATTGGCAGCTCCCGCAGTAGCGCTTTGCCGTCGATATTGCCAAGCGGAGCGCTGATTTCCCCGAAGCGTGAGCCGTCCTCGTTTTCCACGCCAAGAAGCACATCCAGCCCACCTCCTTGCAGATCGGCGTCGACGAGCACACATTTGAGGCCGCGTTCGCTCAGCTCGCGGGCCAGTAAGGCGGCCAGAGTGCTCGTGCCCACTCCGGCCACCACGGAGTCGATAACCACCACATTGCCCATATCGCAGGGTTCCTCCACCGATGCGCGACCGCATTGCGCAACCATGCCATACGTTCCAGGCACAGCGCCAACCAGTTGCGTTCCACCGCGATTCGATCCCGGCGGCGTATAGAACCGTTGCGCAGAGACGGTTCTGCGTTGTGTCGGCGGTGACGCTTGCGGCGCGATCGCGCCGGCGACCGGCAACAGCCCGCCCGACGGCAGCGGCACCGGAGGAACATTCGAAAAAGACGTTGCATTACTCATACCGTCGATTGAAAAGCTTCGGCGAGCACCATTGCAAGCTGAACCGGCCCTGTGGTCGGAGGACGCGAGTTATCCACAACCCCGGCGTGTTATGCACCGTTATCCACACAACGACGATAATCGGCGTCCGTCGTTTTCCCGAAAAACTCCCTGAGAACAGGCAAATAAAAAGGAAGGCCCGCCGAGCGGGCCTTCCTTGCAAGAACCTTAAGGGCAGAATCTCTGCACAACAACATCGTCGTAACGGTAAGTCTATCCAATGCCCGTTCAACGTAACGACCTATCTTGGCCATACACTCTTTGTGGGCTCTGCTCTTTAAGTTGTTCTTGTACTTCGTAATTATGCTCAGCAATCCGGCAATCGCAAACCGAAACCGGCTGATGTTCCGTATTTGTCGCAACTGTTGCTTTACGATCGCAAGAATCATAAAAATGCTCCATCGTGTGCGAAACGCAAGGCGTGTTTGTTCGTTTGCGTGCGTTTGCGACAAAAACACGGCGTGTCGACACCCTAATTTGCACAATGAGTGAACGAATGTTAACTCCAGCTAAATTTTGCCGGCTTTTTACAGCATTTCCAGCTACTTAAGGATAAAGTAGGAAAGTATGGCACAGATTTTTGACGCACCCTCGAAGGCGATCTTGCGCAGCCAGATAGCTGAGCATATCGCCGAGACCGATAAAAACGACAAGCGTGAGCTTCAGGCCGGCGAAGAGCCGTTGCCGAACGACCGCTTCTTCGACCGCGAGTTGAGCTGGCTGAAGTTCAACAAACGAGTCCTCGAACTTGCCCAAGACGAAGATCTGCCGATCATCGAACGCGCAAGCTTCGCCGCGATCTTCGCGAACAACCTCGACGAGTTCTTCATGGTTCGCGTCGCAGGTCTGAAGCGCCGCATCGACACCGGCATCGCCGTGACGGCCGCCTCCGGATTGAGCCCAAGGCAGCAGCTGCGCGCCATCAGCGAGCAGGCGCACCGCCTGCAGGACGAGCACGCGCACTACATGATCGATCACATTCTTCCCGACCTGGCGAAGGAACAGATCGTGCTGCTGAGCTGGGACAAGCTCACCGCAGCCGAACAGGAGCGCCTGTCTCGCTACTACCGTCAGCAGGTGTTCCCTGTTCTGACGCCGCTCGCCGTGGATCCGGCCCACCCATTCCCGTACATTTCCGGCGGTTCCATCAACCTCGCCGTGCTGGTGGAGAACCCGGCTTCCGGCAAGTCCCACTTCGCTCGCGTGAAGATTCCTGGAAACCTGAACCGTCTCGTGCCCGTCGACGACATGACCGACGACGATGCCACCAACGTGCGCTACGGCTTCATCACCATGGAGAACCTGATCATCGCGCACCTGGAATCCCTGTTCCCGGGCATGATCATCAAGGAAGCGCGATCCTTCCGCGTTACCCGTAACGAGGATATCGACGTAGAAGAGGATGATGCAGAGAACCTGCTCAACGCCATGGAGAAGGAGCTGCTGCGCCGTCGTTTCGGACCGCCGATCCGTCTTGAGATTTCCGACGAAACCAGCCCGTTCCTTTCCCAGCTGCTCGCCGACCAGCTGCGCGTCAGCGCCGATGAGGTGTACCGCCTGCCGGCACCGCTCGATGCGACCGTGCTCTTCGAACTTGGCGGCATCGACCGTCCGGACTTGAAGTACCGTTCGTTCGTGCCGACCACCAATCGTCAGATTGCCGAGGTGGAGTCGTCCCGCGCGCAAGACATTTTTGCAGCGATTCGCGAACGCGATATCCTCCTGCATCACCCGTACGATTCGTTCTCTACCTCCGTTCAGGCGTTCCTAGCGCAGGCTGCGGCGGATCCGAAGGTGCTCGCCATCAAGCAGACGTTGTACCGTACGTCCAGCAACTCCCCGATCATCGACGCGCTCATCGACGCGGCGCATGCGGGCAAGCAGGTGCTGGCACTGGTCGAAATCAAGGCACGCTTCGACGAAGACGCCAACATCGCATGGGCACGCAAGCTGGAACGCGCCGGCGTGCACGTGGTGTACGGCATCGTGGGCCTGAAGACCCACTGCAAGCTGAGCCTTGTGGTGCGTCAGGAAGCCGACGGCCTGCGCCGCTACTGCCATGTGGGCACCGGTAACTACAATCCGAAGACCGCCCGCATCTACACCGATCTCGGCCTGCTGACCTGCGATCCGGTGGTCGGCCAGGATATGACCCGCCTGTTCAACCAGCTGTCCGGTTATGCGCCGAAGTCGAGCTTCCACCGTCTGCTGGTAGCGCCGCGTACCGTACGTTCCGGTCTGATTCAGCGCATCCGCCGCGAAGAGGATGCGGCACGCGCAGGCAAGGAAGCATGGATTAAGATCAAGGTCAACTCCATCGTGGACGAGAAGACCATCGACGCGCTATACCGTGCAAGCCAGGCCGGCGTGAAGATCGACATCGTGGAACGCGGCATCTGCGCGCTCAAGCCGGGTGTTCCAGGACTTTCCGAGAACATTCGCGTGCGTTCCATTCTGGGTCGTTTCCTCGAGCACAGCCGTATCTACGCATTCGCGAACTCCGATGGCCCGCAGATCGGTGAAGGTCCGGCCGCAGGTCCGGAAGTGTGGATCGGTTCCGCCGATCTGATGCACCGCAATCTCGACCGTCGAGTCGAAGCGCTGGTACGCATCACCGCTCCGGAGCAGATCGACGAGCTGATCAAGTACGTGGATCTGCAAATGGCCGATTCCACCACCTCGTGGCATATGGCAGCCGACGGAACCTACGTGCGTCATGCGAAGGATGAGGAGGGTCGCCCGCTGGTCGATTCCCAGGAATATCTCATCAAGAAGCATACGCGCCGACCGGCAAGGCACTAAACCGTAGGAAATGGCCGATTCTGCTGTTGCAGAATCGGCCATTTCCTATGTTGCGGCATACGCGATCACCATCGTGGGAAAACGCAGGAAAACTCGGATGGCACGATTGCCGTCGCGCAATCATGGGAAACCCGTGCCCAACCACTTACAATGAAAGATATGAGCGAGAGCATGAGACGTGTCGTAGAAGCCGCCGGGGGTATTGTATGGCGGTGGAAAACCGGTAGCGAAATCGCGGAAAATCCAGCAATCGCAGCGCAGAAAACTCCAAAGGAACAACTCAACAGCATTGAAGTGTGCATCGTGCATCGACCAAAGTACGATGACTGGAGCTGGCCGAAAGGCAAACTCGAGCAGGGCGAATCGCATCGTCATGCCGCAGTGCGAGAAATCGGCGAGGAGACAGGCGTTTCCATCGCACTCGGCCCGTATCTGTGCGAAGTCGAATATCCACTGTCCGAAGAAGGCAAGAAAACCCGGCATTCACACGATCGCGCCGTCGACACCAAGCATACGTTGTATTGGATGGCGCAACCGATTTCCGGAGATGATGCGGAACATCTGCTTGACGCATTCGGCCCCGTGCATCGCGCGGATGTAGGCGAAATCAACGATATCGTGTGGGTTTCCGTGCGTGAAGCACGTAAAATCCTCACGCATTCCACCGATAAAGACACCCTCGCCATTTTTGTGGACCGCGTACAGGAGGGTGCCGCGACCGCGCAGAATCTGATGATCGTGCGTCACGCCAAAGCCGAATCGCGCAAATCCTGGAAAGGCACCGACGCGAACCGGCCGATCACTCCGAAAGGCGCGGCCGCGGCATTCGCACTCAACCGCGAACTCGCCTGCTACAACCCAACCCGCCTCGCAACCTCACCATGGCTGCGCTGCCAGGAAACACTGCAGGTGCTTAGCTGGCAGACCGAACGCCCGATGGAACACATCGACGCGCTCACGGAAGACGCCTTCGCCGAGCACCCGACCATCGCATGGCTGGCGTTCCTCAAGCAGATCCAGCTCACGCTCAAGACCCGCGAAACCACGGCGATCTGCATGCACCGACCGGTTATCGGAGGCATGTTCGATCACTTGCGCGGACTATGCGCCCGCAAAGCGCTCTCCAAGCAGCTCATCGCCAAAACGCCGTTCATGCCTACCGGCACCGCCGTAGCGCTGTTTATAATCGATACGCCGCAAGGTCCCAGCATTATCGATATTCAAAAGGTTTCGCCCATTGTCTACTAGCATGCATTACGGTTCCGGATCGGTTGTACCAAGCCGTTCCGCCGGTTTCACCAACACCGGATCGCCGCGTCCGGCCCGCCCGGGGCAACTCGACCAGATGATGGCCGACAATATCGCGGGAGGTGCCGATCCGGCGCAAATCAACGAGATGAGCCACGCTTCGGCGGCCGCACTGTTGGACCGCGTGCATCATACGCAGGATGCCGAACTGGTGGAGCGCGTGCTCACGCTGGTGGACCGCGAGGGCGTTGACGTGATCGCCGAACTGTGGAGCAGCGCCGAGCCGGATTCGCTGCCGGGCATTCTGTGGCGGCTGTATCTGCTGCGCACGTGGATGCGGAAGAATCGCGAGTCGATCGCGCGGTTGTGGCGCGCTGGAGAGCCGGTTGCCACTACCGCCTCGGCGATTGCCGGCGTCGATCAGGCGCCCACGGAAGATGACATTGCGCATATTGCCGATTCGATTCTCGCAGGCGCGTTCACCGGCGATTTTGCGGTTGCGCTGGAACGTGCGGCCGCGTTCACCGACGTGGTTGCGTTGGGATTGCGCATCGAGGCACGCAATATGATCGCACGATTGAAAGCTGCGGAAGGTTCCGATAGCAGCGATTCCGGCATTTCCGCCATGGAAAAGCAGGTACGTACGAAATCGTCCCGTTTGATGCACACGGCCGGCAATCTGTTCGTCACGGCCAAGGATTTTCGCCATGGGGCGAATCTGTGGCGTCGCGGAAAACTGGAGTAACGCGTTCCGTGCCTGTCCCCTGCACCTGCCTCTGCACCCACCTCTGTACCGCTACCGGAAGTGTTTTACGGCGCTCGCACCATCAATTCGCGACACGACGTAACGTACGGTCTGCAGCATCTGTAGAATAGGAACTCGCGCCGGGCCATGCATAGCCCCGGGCTCCATTTTTTGCCGCTGCGAGCGGCCTTTGCGCCGACAGGCGCTTTCGTGGTTCGGCGCTTTCCCTCTTCTTAAGTTTCGTTGCTTTTTTCATACGATTTTCAGTTTCTTTCTTGGCTCCTTTCCCAGTTCCCGCGCTTTTCCTCGCAATTATGGACTACGCTTAGAAGACATGGATATTCATGTTTTGAACCACCCGCTGGTGGACCACAAGCTCACCGTTCTTCGCGACAAGAACACCCCGTCCTCCACGTTCCGCGAGCTCGTTTCCGAACTCGTGATGCTTGAGGCCTACGAGGCCACCCGCGACGTCGAAGTCGTGGACAAGCCGATCGAGACCCCCGTCGCTCCGATGGTAGGCAAGCACATCGCTGCCCCGGCGCCGATCATTGTGCCTGTACTGCGCGCTGGCCTGGGCATGCTTGACGGCATGACCAAGATGATCCCGTCCGCCGAAGTCGGCTTCCTTGGCATGAAGCGCGACGAGGAGAACCCGACCCAGCAGATCACGTACGCGAACCGTCTGCCTGACGATCTGAGCGGCCGTCAGTGCTTCCTGATCGACCCGATGCTCGCCACTGGCGGCACACTGGTCGCAGCAACACATTACCTGGCCGAGCGCGGCGCAAAGGATGTTACCGCCGTGTGCATTCTAGGCGCTCCGGAAGGCCTGAAGTTTGTTGAGGAGAACCTCGACCCATCCATCAAGTTCAAGCTGGTGCTGTGCGCCGTCGACGAGAAGCTCAACGACAAGTGCTACATCGTGCCAGGCTTGGGCGATGCCGGCGACCGTCTGTATGGCGTGATCGACTGATTTCGAATCAGAGCTCAACCGAATCGGTCCAATCAGTCAATCAAGTAAATCGAATAAAAAAAAAACGGCCTGCCACAACGCAAATCATGCGTCGGCAGGCCGAAATCATATGTAAAAACTCTACCGCTCGTCGGGCACGAACGCCTCGAAAATATGATGGTCGAACCAGTCATCGCACTGGGCGAGCTCATCGCGACTACGCACCGTCCACGACACGGGAACGGCACCCATGAAACGAGCCAACCGTACCTGCGGACTGTTGCCGCCATGCCAATCGTAGGCGACGAAATCAGGGCGGGAAATCCAGTCGAAAATCAACGCACCGGCCGCATATTCCTTGGCGAGCGCAGCAGGATCAGACGGCTTCTCCTCCCCCTGCGGCCACCAGGAAAGCTGACCACGGCATACTTCCGGACGGTTCTCCTTATACCAGTTGACGGCAGCCGGATTGAATGATTCGATCACATACGCGCCGGAATAGGCCTGCAGCAGTGCATCGCCCTTTTCCATGAGCTCGACATCGCGCGAACCCCACTTGGAATTGTCGTCGAACTTGTATTCAACGATCAGCGGCACACGGCCCGCCACTACCTTGAGCACGTCGGCGAACAGTGGCACATGCTGGAAGTATCCTTCCGGAGCGCTGTCAGGCGTGGTGACCAGCGGCGGATTTTCAAGCGAACCTGGCAACGGCGCTGCCACGGCGGCACCGGGGGCGTCGGTTGGGAACAACGGGATGCGGGTCAGCTCATCGTACGTGAGATCGGCGATACGGCGCGGATCTCCGGCGACGCGCATCAGATCGCCGTCATGCACCACCACGATTTCACCGTCGGCAGTCATCTGCAGGTCAAGCTCGATGCCATAGCCGGCTTCGCAAGCCGCTGCGAATGCCGCAAGCGAGTTCTCCGGAGCGATCGCACCAGTCACGCTGGGGCTGCCATAGCCGGCCTTCATGGCCATGCGACGTGCCAGCGCCACATACTCGCCGCTTTCATTGGCGTACTGCGCGGTCAGACCGGAACCTGCGTCATGCAGGCCGCGATGCGCATACCACACGTCGGGAATGGACGGCACATAATTGCGGCGCTTATCGGAGAAGGTACGCGGCGCGATCGCCCACACTGCGGCGCCTGCAGCGACTGCGCCGCCGAGCAGCGCCTTGTTGACGAATGATTTGGACATGGGCTTTCCTCCCTTACGCGGCCGCTCGTGCATTCTCTCGCGTTGGTTCTCACCGTTCGCGGCCATCGAATCTGTCTCTTCTGAGATTAGCCCATAAATCACAAAAACGGCGACCACCTACGCGATCCGCGATCGTATGTCGCCGTCTCAAGCCACCAACAGCCGAGCCATATCTCGACTATATATGGCAGATTTTGAGTCTCGTCACGAGGCATCTCGCTTATATATGGCAGACTGGAGTCAGAAAACATGCGTTTTCATACCCCCCTATATGGCTTTTTAGCGAAGTCTTCTGCCATATATAGGCGAGATGCTTCCTGACAGACCCGCAAATCTGCCATACATAGGCGAGTTATGAGCAAAATGGGGTCCGATGACGTCCGAGTTCACACAAACGTAGGGGTCGGACTCCAAAGGTCGGCGGCTGAATACGTGCGCTTGATCGTAGGCTTGGCCACTGAGCCGTGAAGAGGAAAGCCCAATGGGCTTTCCTCAGGCGAAGTGAGCGGCTTGCCGCGAAGACCGCGTAGCGGTACCTTGAGTGCGTCGAGCACACATATTCAGTCCAGAGGCCGAGGCTGAGAACTTACCACTTTTATATTGGATTCAGTTACGCAGCTTGCCCCGCTTGGCTACGAAGATGCAGCACCCCGCCGTGGCCAGCACCGTCATGGCAATGACGATTGCCGTAGTAGCGACGCCTGTAGAGCTTAGCTTCTTCTTACGTTGAGACTGAGATTGCTGCGATGATTGCGGTTTCGCAGAAGGCTTGGCATTATTACCGTCCTGCTTGCCGTTGTTATCGATATCCGGAGTCGGCTTTGGAGTTGGCGTTGGTTCCGGCTCGGGCTCAGGCGTCGGATCGGGGGTCGGGTCCGGAGTCGGTTCAGGTTCAGGGTCCGGAGTCGGTTCAGGTGCATGAACCTGCCATTCGGCGGCGGCCGGCGATGCACTGCCGGATTGAATCACCATGCGCAGCTTAGTGGTCTTCACCGCGTCAGTCCAGGTTGCCTCGCTCCATCCGCCGTTATCGGTACCGTAAGCGCCGGGAGCATTGGTGACCAATGTATATGTGGCATCGGGAATATCCACAAACGCATTCGTTCCAGCATCCCAATACTGCAGTTTCCACGACGCCGGCATTCCCAAGCCCCCTCCATCGGAGGTGAATTGCACACGGCTGGAATCGATGGTGACTTCGCGATCCCATTCGTAGTCGAGCTTCATTTCACCGGTATTCGGCCACGTACCCCAAATGCAGGCGTTATCAACCGTGCAATCGCCCGGAATGGTTTTGCCGTCGTTAAGCGCGGCAACACCAGCTGTCCAAGAAGACGCTTTTTTGTCCACGTCAGTAGCAACGGCATCTTGCTCGATATAGCCGGCCAACGGCACTGACGTATCGGATGGAATATCTTTGACGCCCGCAGCCGACATATTGCCAGCAATGTCCGAAGCCTGATAGCTCACCGTTTCGCGCTTCGACGAAGAAGCAGTAATCGCCGCGCCTTCTTCATATTGCCGCCATTCGCCGTTTCCAACCCGGTATTCCACCGTTTTCACACCGGATCCAGCACCATCTGAGGCGGTCAATGTCATAGTGCGGGAAACCGTATCTACCGAGGCGGTTACCGTAGGAGCCGTAGCATCCACACGCGCTTCTGCAGCAGCGATTTCGCTCACATTGCCGGCCGCATCAGTGGCACGCGCACGCACACTCACTATACCCTCGCCAGTCACAGCCTGTACCGCAGTGTTCACATTCGTTCCGACGGTCACCCATGCGCCATCCCCGACCGCAAGTTCGAGTTTTGCGATCGGCGCAGCCGCATTGTCGGAAGCCGTAATAAGAGCGATCGGTGAAGTGACCAGCCAACCATCATTGCCAGCCGTGCCAGCCAATGCCACACGCACGGCAGGAGCAATGGTATCAGCCGGTTTTACGTAATCGTCGGAAACATGTACGGTCACGGTTACGTTGCCGGCTGTCAGATCATCAGCCTGCTGCTTGGTTTCAATGCCAGCAACCACACCTTGCACGGTGAACTCACCCGCCTGCGCATACGAAGAAGCAGACACCGTGCGCCACAAAACCGGAGTTTCCACTGTTTCCGAGCCGTACGCGACTTTCACCGTGTTCGACAATTCCGGCGCGTCTCCGGTCTTGGCGTAGACGTCGGCTGGCCGTTCAGCCACAACTGCTCCCTGTTGCGCGTATACTTCCCATTCAGGAACGCCAACGGAAGCATAGCCCCCGTCAACGGCTTGCGCGGTCATGTCAAGTTTGAGCGCAGTGGTGGTCACTGCGTCGAATGTCACTTCATTAGGCGCGTTCTTGCCTGTATCCACGCCGTATTCGCTGGAATTGGGCACGTCTTTCCAGGAACCGTCTGCGTCAAGATATTGCAGTTTCCATGAGGTAGGGGCACGCAATGCGTTCGCATCGGTGTCAAACCAGACTTTCGATCCATTCACACGTACAGCGCCATTCCACTGGTAGATCAGTGAATCGGAGGATTGTGCTTGTGGCATCTTTCGATAGTTCGTCCAATGGTTCGGCGGTACTACAGCAGTTTCCAGCACTCGCCCGTCGTTCACGGAACCCTTGTAGGCGGGTGTTTCGGTGTAGGTCGCGTCCACTGACGCATAGGGGGCCACGTTGCGTGAGGGTTGCAACCGTTCGGCTTTGGTCGGATGCGAAACGGCGTTTATGCGCCCGCCATTCCACGTCACTTCATCGATGCAGACTGCACGGCGGAAGTCAGTACCACCAGTCTTGTCTCCAGTGTGGTAGGTGACCCACCATTTGCCGCCGAATCGTTGAATCGACGGATGCATGGTGGTGGACGATCCCGATTCGACGATTACGCCTTGGTACGTCCACGGCCCAAGAGGGCTTGCCGACGTGGAGTATTGCACGCACGCCTGATAGTTGGATTCCACGCAGGTCGCCACTCCCGACCCGGGTTTGCCACCGTCGTACACGTTGTAGTAGGTGTCTCCTTCACGGAACACCCATGCCGCCTCAAAGAAGCCTTTGGGCCCGTTGGCATAAGCGCCGCCGTTGTTGCCCAAGGTCAGCGACGCGTTCACTTGGTTCGCATAGTCGCTGCCAAGCACGTCTTTGCTGGCATCGTAGTCGGGTATGTTGGCGAGCGCGTCGGCGTCACGCATATTGTAGATTTTCGGCGCTCCGTCCGCCGTTCCGTCCATGGTTTCCACGGCAACATATGAGGTGCGGCCAGTGTTGGCGTCCCGCTGCATTTTTACGGCGAGTTCGCTGTTGAAGGTGCCGAAGTGCAGATATCCGGTACCGTCATTGTCCACGAAGAATGCGGGATCGATGGTTTCGATTTGCGTCTGCATAGTAGTCAGCAACGGCGCTCCGATGGCGTCGACCCATGGTCCGAGGGGGCTTTTTGATTTGGCCACGCCGATGGAGAACGGGTCGGCTCCCGCGGCTGCGTTCTTGTCTTTGACTGGCACGTAGTAGTAAAACCAGTCGTCGGCCGTGTCTGCGGTGCCAGCATCGTCGACTACTACTTGTCCTGCGTAGGCTCCGTCGCCGGTTGCCCAGTCGAACAGGTCGGCTTTGGCGATGGTCTTGTAGTGCGTCCATTTGCCGGATTCCGGATTGTCGGTTACGTAGACGCCCCAGTCTTTCATATTGAAGGACCCGTAGGTTGGTTCGGCCTCGTCGTGTCCGGTGAATACGAAGAGTTTGCCATCGTATTCAAGGGTGGATGCGTCTGCGGAATAGTAGTTTTGCGACAGGTCGTTGGGGGTATTGGTTCCTTCGTTCTGCCCGATGGGGTTGCGAAGGGTTGCCGGCAACGCACTGTTGTCGATTTGTGTGACGGTGACGTCGGGATTGCCGACCGGCAGATCGTTGTAGGCGTGTCCGGCGACGCTGGGCGCGGTACTTGCGTCGGCCGCGTTGGCTGTCTGCATGGTTGCGATTGCTCCCGTGCATAAGGTGGCTGCGGCTGCGATGCCTGCCACCAGCGTCTTCATCGACGCATGTGAGATGTGCGAAAAGCTCATGAATATTCCTGTTTTCACGATTGGATATTGAAAAGTCCTCTTACGGATTGCTTAGGCTACGTTGGTATTCCTCGTGCGATCCGTAAGAGGACTTGAGCAATTGCTAGCGCTAGTCGCGGTTGCGGCGCGTCAGCATGATGGCGGCTCCCGTCAGCAGGACGATCATTCCTACGACGGCGATGCCGATGACATTGCTGCCGGTGCTGCTGATTGCGGCACTGACTTCAGACTTGGAAACCGGCTTGTTTCCAGGCTTGGCATTCGGCTTGGGGTCGGTCTTGTCGTCGTCCGGCTTCGGTGCTGGCTTGAGTTCAAGTCCGGCGATGGCCTCGGTCAGCTGCTTGACTGCGGCATCCGCATCAGCTTGGGTGGCGTTCTCATCGTTCAGCACCTTGGAGGCGGCATCCACTGCTTCAGCCAACTTCTTGGCGCTGGCTTCGGTGTAGAGGTCACCGCTGACGCCCTGTGCCTGGTCAAGAACCGTCTTCAACTCAGTGGTGTCGGCTTTCTTCACCAGTGTCTGCTGGGCTTCTTCAAGCTGCTTGATGGCCGCATCCACCTGATCCTGGGTGGCGCTCTCGTCCGCATACACCTTTCGAGCGTTACCCATGGCTTCGGAGAATGCCTTCCAGCTGTTCGGCGTGAAATTAGCTTGTTGCACGGAACCGGCTGCGTTGATGGCGGATTCGAGCCTGCTCTTGTCCACGCTTGGTTCCGGATCAGGGGTTGGATCCGGGTCAGGAGTCGGTTCCGGATCAGGAGTGCTTTCCGCAGCATGCACGCCCCACTCGGCAACCGCCAGACCGAAGGTGACGCCCTCGACGGTCGGCGGATCAAGCACCAAGCGCAACGACGTGGTCTTCACCGGAGTGAACGTGGCCACGCTCCAGCCTTGAGCATCGTCAGAGGCACGTGAGGCCGGGGAATTACGCACGGTGGAGTATTGCGCATTCTCCACATCCTTCCATATACCATCAGAAGCCAAGTACTGAATCTTCCAGCTGTCCGGAACATCCAAACCACCCTTGGCATCATTACGCTCCGCGAAGTTGGCCCAGAACTGCACACGGCTGGAATCGACGGTGGCTTCCTTGCTCCAGGTGTACTGCGCGTACATGCCAGCGGAAGCTTGACCCCAGCTGCCCCACACGCGGCCATTCACATCGGCGTCATCATCAGACGGCCACGTATCGTCAACCAGCACACCATCGTTGAGCTTGCCGGAAGCCGGAGACCAGCTCGCCTCGGCACTCACCGTGGTGTCAATGGCCCTGCCTTCAATCCAACCAGTCAACGGAGTATCGGGCTCCGGCTTGGGATCCGGCGTCGGCTCAGGATCAGGATCGGCACCACCATTCGGATCGGCGACCACATGCACTGTAATCTTGGCCTGCGAGCTTGAACCCTCAGCCGTGCCGGACACCTCATAATCGCCGATGGTGTCCAACCTGACGCCGGCAACACTTGCTTCATCCCACATAACCGTGCGATCGTCAAGCATGCCATTGGGGAATCGCACCGGAACCACAGACGGCAAAGCCACCGACTTGGAATTCTGGTACACCGTCTGTTCGATCGGCTGAGCCGCACCAGCAGTCTGAGACTGCGCGTCGGAACGCACGCCAATAGTGGCCTTGGTTCCAGCGAGCGCGCCAATAACCGTTCCGGAAACCGCAAACTCGCTATCGGAAGCAAGCTGATCGTCAGTGATGGCATCCCACGCAACACTCAAGTCACGACGGGAACCGTCCGTATAGCTGGCACTCACCGTCTTCGGCAGATTCACATCGGCAGCCTTGCTGCCAGTCTGCACCATACGATTCACGCCATCCACGCTCACCGGATCAAGCGCATACGCCTCAAATTCGGTAGCACCAACAATGGCACCCTTCGGGAACAGCACACGCAACTTGTTCGTCTCCACCGTTTCGGCAAAACGAACCTCATTGCCTTCACCCTGCATCGTGGTATAAGACTGGCCGGCGGCAAGCTTCACATCCTGCCAATCGCCATTCTCATCCGCATACTGCAACTTCCACGACTTGACCATCGGCACACCGCCACCGTCAGTCCAGAAGAACAGCTTCGCCTTCTTCAACGGAACAGTGCCATCCCAGGCAAGCTGCAGCCACGGCTCGGTACCGGTATTGTCACCCCAATTATTCCAGGTCTCATTCGGAGTATTGGTATACAACACCTGACCGTCAATAACCTTCTTGGCATTGTCCTTCGCCTGATATGGATTGGTGAAGCTGGCGCTCGCAGTGGACTGTGAAGCCACATTCACCGTGCCGTCGGAAGGAATGCCGTGAACGGTGACTTCCTTGAAACCGGTCTTCTCACCGTCGAATGCGGTGAGTTTGAGCACATAGTCACCCTCACGGTTGAACGTGACCGTAGTGTTGGCAGCGGTTGCGTCGACGAACTTCGCTTCGCCGTTTTCAGGGCCAGACACCTGCTCCCATGTGGTGGTGAGCGTGTCAGACGGCAGGCCGTCGTCCTTCACCGTGCCCACCAGCTGCGCACCGGACGAGGTGCTGCTGGCAATGTAGGCGTCAACGCTTGGCGCCTGGTTCGTAGGTTCGCCTTCCGGCACAATATCGGTTTCGTAGGCCTGAATCTCCTTCAAGCCAATGGCCTGACCTGCTTGCGGAGTGAAGGTGGCACGAATGGCTTTGGCCACGACCTTGGAGAACTGCACGCGGTTGTAGTTGGCTCCCGCGTAAGTAGGCGTACGCACCTGGTTCGGCAGGACATGCCATGCGCCGGCCTCATCCTGATATTCAAGCGTGTACACCGACGGCTCACTGTAGCCGGCAATCGTCTGGCTGGACGAGGTCTGGTAGAAGTACAAACGCACGTCGTCGATGTTCTGCACGCCGTTCTTGAACGTTACGGTCAGCGAATCCTTGGCGTTCTTGGATCCCTTGGTGCCCCAGAAGGATTCCATCACGTTCTTGCCGTCCACTGCATTGGTTGCCGGGTATCCCTTGGTTTCGTAAGTGGCTTCCACATCGGCGTCCTTGGCCACGTTGGCCTGGCTCTTGGACGCTTCGTCCACGTTCTGTCCGGACTGCGCGAAGATCTGCGTAACCCTGCTGTTCGATGCGTAGGTCACTTCGTTGGCGTTCGGCATGGTGGCGGTGGTCGCGCCGGTGATCACCGCTCCGGAATCATCGGCAACCTCAACGGTTCCACTGGCCGGATCGTAGATGAGGTGGGCGAGCTTATCGGAGGTGAACACGGCGTTGCCGTCCACATACAGGGTATATCCCTTCGGAGCGTTGTAGGTGCCGTCGTTGTTCCATACGATCGACAGATCCTGCCCGTGGTAGCTCAGGTTGTTGACGGTGAAGTGGTTCCAACCGGGAATCTCGATCGGATTGAGTTCAATCTTGTTGTCTTCACGCGGAACCATACCTGCCACGTCTTCCACAATCGTCCAGTTGGTGGTGCCAAGCTGGGTGTGGTGAATCCAGGAACGGTAGGTGATCTTTCCACCGTTCTTGCTGGCGTCGGCGTTCTTCTCCGGAATCGTGCTTCCTGCGGAATTATTATCCATATTCCAGAATTCGTTCTGGTCCGGATACTGGTTGTCGCCTCCCTGATAATGCGAGAACGCCACCCAATACAGCAGTTTCTTGAACGATTCGTTCGTGATATATCCGTTGTCTGCAGCATTATAATCACGGATTCCCGCAGAATAGATTTGCAGCAGCGGAGTTGCATTGATAATGGAGAAATTGTTTGATCCTGGGAAATTCAGCGCCTTCTTGTCTGCCTGATTCGCGGTGAAGAACGGGAAAATCGGGAATTCGTCGGCATCTTCGAACAAGCGCAACGCACTATCGTAATCATCATTGCCGATCGGCATCAGACCTTCGGAATACGGATAGTAGTTGTTGAGTTCCTTGTATTTCGCGAATTGACCGTCGTTCAGCCACTTGTGCAGCAGCAGTTTGCTGTCGGAATCCCACAGGTTGCCGAGCACATCCTGCTTGATGGCGTCGGAGATCTGCTGCATTTCAGCGGCTTTTTCGGTGTCTCCGGCAGCCTTGTATGCTTGCGCGGCGGCATTGGCGTTGGCCCACATGTTGGCGGAACCGTCGGCACGGTCCATACGCTGGCCGGAACGACCGGGTTCGGAGAACGACACCGCGTCGGCATCGTTACCGGTCATGGACCACCACGACCAGTCGATCAGCTTGTTGCCGTTGCTATTCTGGTTGTCGTTGCTGTCTGGCTCGCTTTGCGAATTGAGCAGACCTTTGACATCTTCGGAACCGTAATCACCCAACGCTTCAGCCAATGATGACGGGCCGCCGTGCACCTTGTAGGAGTCCCAACCGGCCTTGGTGATGTACTGCGTGTAGCTGTGGTTCCAATTGGCTGGATCGCCCGGATTGTCGTGGTAGTAGTAATACCCGGACTGGCCTTTCTTGGCTGTCTGCCCGGCCGACACCCAAGTGCCGTACGAGTATTCGGCGTTACGGAACCACTTGGTGTCGTTGATGAACATGCCGGATGTCAGCACGATCTGGTTGTTGTATCCGAGCACGCCTTCGATGGAGGTCGGATACTGGAACGTATTGCCCGGCATATTGGCATCCAACATGTTGAAACGGCTCAGCCACCAGCGGTAGAACACGGTTTTGTCGATATTGTGTTCCTGGGTTTCCACGTAAGGAATGTTATCGACCCACCACTGGTTGTAGGTGGTCACGGAATCCTTGTAGGAAGCGGCCGGATCGGTGAGATCGCCGTTGAATCGGGCTTCGTATTCCGCGGTGGAGTCCGGCAACTCGTTGGCGATCAGGCCAAGCTGCAGCTTGGTGGTTTGTGGCACGTTCGCTTCCAAGGTGAGGGTGGAAGCGAGTTTGCCGTCCTTTACGGTGAAACCGTTGCCGGAGAACCGTGGATAGATGGTGGTCAGATCGTTCTTCACATTGAAGCGACCGGTCAGTTCAGTGTCGCCGTCATTGCCGTCTTGTGCGAATGGCGAGGCTGCTGTCAGCGTTACGTCACCGCCGGTGGTGCTGGTGATGGTGAAATTCGCGACCATCACATTGGTGTAGGTGATGTACTTGACTTCGGTGACGGTAATGGTCTTGTCGCCGTTGGTGAATTCCGTGGTGAAGTAGCTTGGCGTCTGCTTGCGCTTGTCGGTGTTCTCGCGCAGGGTCTGCTTGGAACCGCCAATGCTTACCTCAACGGTAAAGCCGTCGTTGCCGGTCTGATCCCAGTATGCGACATCTCCTACGAAACCAAGTGCTTCCGGCGTATGCGTGTACATGAATGCGGCACGGCCACGTGAGAACAGGTATTCGTTCTTGTCTGCGCCCGCATAGTTGTAGTCGCCAGCATCGTTGGTGCCGGTACCGTTTGGTGCGGTGCCTGTGCGCGTCAGCATCTTGTCGATCCAGAAGTCGTGTGCGGTGTCGGTTCCGGCACCGTTGGCAACATCCGCATCGAACACCTGCTTGAGGTAGCTTGTCGAGGGATCGAAAGCGACGCCGGTGCCCGGAATCGGGTCGGCGGCCCCCTTGAAACTCGGATACCCCATGGCAGAGTTCGGATTGGCCAGCGCGTCATTGGCGTATGCGGTCGTCACACCGCCAGACAACAGTGTGGCCACTGCCGTCAGCACGCCCAATGACGTGACAATCCCTTTCTTCCTTGTTGATGGTGTCATCAATTCCTCCTACATGGACCATCGTTGGCCCTTGGTTGCCAAGGCTCGTTCCCTGGCATCCAACTTTCTTTCTGTAGGAATGAGAGTCGTGCGATGGACATGAGATTGGAGCGTCCACCGACATTTCAAGAATACATGACGCGAATACGGTTTCGCAAATTTTCTTTCAGTTTTCTCCAATGCTTTTCTAAGTGAACTGCCATACGATGGCTTTTATGCGAAAAGGAAAGTTTTCGCATTTTCCCGTCTTATACTAGGGGCTATGACAAAACCGGCCACCCCATAAGGGGCAGCCGGTCTCTCATTCCAGTCAGCGCGGCGCATTCGGCTCCAATCGATCACGCCGCGCTCACCCGCTTCCCGGCACCATGGCACTCATAGCGCCGGGTAGCAAGTCTTTCTTTTGTTTAGCTGCGCAACCACACGTTCATTTGGCCGAGTTCGCGGTTGGCCCATGCGTAGTAGGGCACCAGCTTGAGCGACGTCCGCTCATCTGAGGCGTCACGCTGAGCGGACATGTACAACGGGGCGTCCACGGCATCCGCAGCCTCACGAACGGCAGGCAACGTCACCGCGTCAACACCTCCAAGCAAATCACTCTCGAAAGTAACCGTGGCATCCGCGGCATCCACGCCATCAGCAAGACGGTACGTCCACAGATCGCCGGCATTATCGGCTTGCTCCGCGCAATAGACGAGCGGACCTCGCATCACCGCAACACGACCTGCATCGCAACGCACATGAGAGTTGGCACGCACCAATCGCACTGCCATATCAAGATCCAGCACCACATGCAATGCAGTTCCCGGAGCAACTGCGAAATATACGAAACCGTTTTCCGGAGCCGTCTTCACAGCAACACCATCGCATGTCAGCGCATAGGAATCAGCCGACCATGTGGGAATACGCACGCCGAAACGTACCGAATCAGCCGCCTCAGCGGGCAATTCCACCATGTACTCAATATGACCGTTCCACGGAAAATCGGAACGCTGCTCCACATGCAACCCGGAATCAAAACTTGCCTGATTCGCAATGAACTGGTGAGCGAGCACCGTGCGACCGCCGTCACGTTCGGTATACACATAACGGTCCACCGACGCGATCAATCGCGCGACATTAGCTGGGCAGCATGCGCAGCCAAACCAATCGACACGATGCGAAAGCACATGATGCCGATCCGGATTGTCCAAACCGTCCGGCGAAGTCTCCAACGCATTCACATAGTAATACTGCTTGCCATCAAGGCTGATGCCCGCGATGGCACCATTGAACAGCTCACGCTCAAGCACGTCGGCATATTCACCATTCGGTTCCAACAGAAGCATTTGGCGGGCAAACATGCTCATCGCCACAGAAGCGCACGTTTCGCCATACATGGTGTCGTTCGGCAGATCGTAATCGTACGTGAACGACTCCCCCACATGTGTGGAACCGATCGCACCCGTTACATACATGCGTTTCGACACGATGTTGTTCCAAAAACGATGCGCCGCATCCAGCAAGCCCTGATCGCCGGTAATACGCGCCACATGTGCGATTCCAGTGCATAAATAGGCCACGCGCACAGCATGGCCGTCAGCGGTCTGCTGCTCGCGCACCGGCTGCGCGGCTTGGAAGTACGTGGGCTTGTAGAATCCCAGATCCCGGAAAATGTAGTCGTTGTCGACAGCGGCGATCTGCTTGGCGTAGAACTGCGGATCCTGACCACGCACGTCGATGAGATACCGCGCCAGATTCAGATAGCGCTCCTCACCGGTCGCATCATACAGCTTCGCCAACGCCAATTCGATTTCCGGATGCCCATCAGCACCGTGGATCTTGCCGTCCTCCGGGCCGAAATTGGCATCGATGCAATCCGCCATACGGCACGCCACGTCAAGCGCCTGCTGGTTACCGGTCACCTCATGATAGGCGACAGCAGCCTCAATATAGTGGCCCATGACATACATTTCATGGCTTTGCTGAATCAGTGTGAAACGCTCACGATGCGCCCATTCACCGGTTTTGATTTGGTACGGAGTGTCCAAATATCCGTCCGATTGTTGCGCACGTGCGATGAGGTCGACGGTTTCATCGCACAGTTCCCGCAATTGCGGATCAGGATGATACGACAGTGCGTAAGCCGCTTCCTCCAACCACTTATATATGTCGGAATCCTGGAAGACCATGCCATGAAATTCACCGGCCTCATCACCGGCTGCGATACGCAGATTCTCCACGGCATGACTTTTATTATCGGCAAGCTGATTGCCAGCCGGATCATCCGGAACTTCAGTGGCAATCTCATCATTCATCACACCCCACTGATAGGGAATGACGGATTCAACGATCTGGTCGCGACGCTGCTTCCAGAAAGGAGAAGTAATAGTTACATTCATGATATTTCCTTAAGATTAAGGACTTCGCCAGCCCTTGACGGCTCTTGGCTACTCCGCCTTCGGTCCTGCTCAGGCCGGAGCCTGGAAACAGTCCACTGGGCTGTCTCCCAAGGGCTGACATCGCCAGGTGTCAGCCCTTGACGGCTCCAGCCATAAACCCTTTGACGTAGTACTTCTGGAGGGCTAGGAAGAGGATGGCTGCGGGGATCATCAGAATCACGACGCCAGCTTCGGTGGCACCGTAATCAATGACGCCCATAGTCTGCTGACGCATGTTCACCAAAGCGAGCGGCAGCGTGGCGTTCGACGAACTCGACAGGTACAGCGGAATCATGAAATTGTTCCAAGCCTCAAGGAAAGCAAGCAGACCGACAGTGACCATCGACGGCTTGACGACCGGCACCAGAATCTTAATCAGCGACTGCAGGGAGTTGCAGCCATCGACCATGGCGGCCTCTTCCATATCCTTCGGAATCGCATCGAAAGCATTACGCATGATGAACGTGCTCATCGGCAGCTGGAACAAGGTAATAACCAAACCGACACCCAGCAAGGAATCGTTCAGACCAATATCCTTGTACCACACCATCAGCGGAATCAGCAGAGACGCATACGGCACCATCAAAATGGACAGCGTCACCATGAATCCGAGATTGCGGCCCGGATAGTCGAAACGGGAGAACGAATAGCCTGCGAGCGTGCACACCACCACGGAGAACACCACGGCGACCAACGTCACCACCACCGAGTTGAACAGGTACTTCGGCAGGCCTTCCTGGTAGCCGAACAACGTCAGATAGTTGTTCACACCCCAGCCCTTGGATTGTGCGGAACCAGGCTGCGGACTGAACGAGCAGACCACCACCCAGATCAGCGGCGAAATGAAGACCAGAGCCAGCAGACCTTCGAGAATATAGACGATTACGCGCTTCCACAATGGAGTAGTCATGTGAGTTCCCTCCCCTTGCTCACTTGGTGTTGTCGCGCATACCGCGCATCTGGATGGAATTGATCACTACGAGGGCCGCAAGCACGATCAGCGACAGTGCGGCCGCCATGCCCAGATCCTTCTTGGAATCGAATGCGAAGTTGTAGATGAGCTGCACTACGGTCATGGTGGAATTGTTCGGACCGCCCTTGGTCAGAATGAAGAACTGGTCGAACGCGAGGATGGAACCGGTGACGCAGTAGATCAGGCACATCACGATGGTCGGCTTCATCAGCGGCAGGGTGATGGAACGGAAAATGCGCCACGTGCCAGCACCGTCCATGCGCGCGGCCTCATACAGGTCGCCCGGAATGGCTTGCAGGCCGATCATCATGAGCAGCATGTAGTAGCCGGAGAAACGCCAGACGATCACAATAATGGTGGCCCACAGCGCGCTCTGGCCGGTGGCGAGCACGGAGCCGCCCTCATCCATCAATCCGAAGAAGCTCAGGATCTTGGTGACGGGGCCCACCTGCGGGGAGTACAGCGCGTAGAACAGCAGCGAAGCAGAGGCGAGACCGGTTGCGGACGGCAGCAGGAAGCACGTGCGTAGCATATTGTTCCACTTGGTGCTTTCCTGCACGATCAGCGCCAGGCCAAGGCCGAGTACCAGCAGGAAAATCGTGACGATCACGGTGTATTCAAGTGTGAACAACACCGACTGTCCGAGCAGTTTATTTTCGAAAACCTTGACGAAATTCTCAGGGAAATTCCAACCACGGTTACCGCCCATCAACGACCAGCGGGAACCGGCCATGATGACGAGCAGCACGATTGGCACGAAGAACAGCATGATGATCATCAGCCAATCAGGCAGCGCATACAGCAGGCCACGACGGGTTGCCTCCGCCTTGGCCTTGGAACGATGCGTCTTCACTGGCGCAGCGTTCTTGGAAACAGTAGTCATATTCCCTCCTTGGAACACTTTTGGCGACTCTCTCTTGAATCGTTCGGGGTTTTCGACATAAATGGCCAAGCGATTGGATATGCGTTTGGAAGTGCGATTCCGTCTCGTGCGGCCGTTGAAATCCGCCATGAAGACCGACATTGTTTTTGAAGTATTGTCGATCTTCATGGCAGACCACAACTGTGGTCTGTCTATTTTTGTTTTCGATATTCAGTTATTCGATATTCAGTTGTTCTTAAGTTATGTAAATCGGGGAAAGGAGAAAAAGGAGGAGAAGTTCGTTTTCAGTGGCTCACCTCACTGACCCAGCACGTCGGTGATGGCCTGGTTGTCGGCCTTGAGATCGCCATCGCCCCAGACTGCGTTCTGGATGAGCAGCTGCCACGGGGAACCGGCTGCGTTGAAGGCCTCATTGAAAGCTGCGGACTTCGGGGTCTGGCCATTGCCGTCGATGATTACGGAGTTGATGGTCTGGACGCGAGGATCGGCATCGTCGTAGGCGGTCTTCAGGGTCTGGATGTTGGATGCGGTGTCGCCGTTGGCTGCGAAGACTTCCTTCTGGGCGTCATCGCTCATGAGCCATGCGAGGAAGTTCCAAGCCTGAGCGACGTGCTTGCAGTCCTTGGAGATGCCCATGGCATCGCCGCCGAGGAACGTGGAGGTCTTGCCTTCCTTGGTGCCCGGGATCGGGGTGACACCCACTTCGAAGCCGCCGTCCTTCTCAGCTTCGAACAGTGCGGTGGAAGAGGTGTTCGGATACGGCATCACACCGATGTTGCCGTTGGCGAACGGAGCGGTCCAGGTGGCACCGGTTTCTTCCTTGGAGCCTGCGCCCAAGCCGTTGGTGGTGTTGGCGAGTTCCTTGTAGGCGTCGAGCACGGCCTTCATGGAATCGTTGTCGAGGGTGGCTTCGGTGCCATCTGCGTTCATCACGGATTCGCCGTCAGCCCACACGGACGGGAACAGGTCGAACACGAGAGCGCCACCGGACTGGCCGGCCAAGTAGGAGCCTGCCACGCCGTCCTTGTTGAGGGCCGCGACCGCCTTGGCCTGCTCAACGAACTCGTCGATGCTGCTCGGACCCTTCTCCGGGTCAAGACCTGCTTCCTTGTACAGATTCTTGTTCCATACCATCACGGAAACGTCGGTGATGAACGGCAGCGTGTATTCCTTGCCATCCACGGTACCGGCTTCAATGTGGCCCTGCTGCAGGTCGGACTTGTTGTCGAGTCCGTCGATCTGCTTGGTGATGTCGGTGAAGATGCCTTCAGAAGCCCAGTACGGAATACGCACCACGTCACCGGCGAGAATGTCCGGAAGGGAATCGGTCTGGGAAGCACCACCAACCTTGCCTTCCATATCGTCGTTCGGAATGATTTCCAGCTTGACCTGGTTCTTGTGGGAGGCGTTGTAGGCCTTCACCGCGTTCTTGGCCTGACGCTCCAGCGGAGAACGGGTCCACAGAGTGATCTCAGTGCCGTCATCAGTGCCGGCTGCCGGAATATCGGCCGGAGCCGCGGATCCACCACTGCTGGAACCACCGCCGCATGCAGCCATCGGAATAAGCAACGCGGTTGCCGCGATGCCGGCAATAACGCGAGTGACCTTGTTGAAAGACACCATGTCTACTTCTTTCTCTATGTATCGCTCAGCTTTGAGCCATCCGGCGGGCCTTCCGCCGTCTGCCTTCACGATTTCCGGTTGTTCTCCTTCGATTGAACCGTAGTGCGAAAGCCTTTTCTCAGTATATGGTTTTCTCCAGATTTTGCAAAATCGCTTTCGCACATCAGAATGCAAAGGTATTCATATCGATAAAACCGTTATAAATAAACGATTCTTAGCATTTTAAGAATCGTTTATGACAGCAAAAAATGACGTGAGATGCAGAAAATGCGAAAGAAAAATGTGTTCATTTTCGCAAATGCGAAAGTTTCGCAATTTGCAAGTGAAAATGTCAGCAATCGGCTATATAAAGCCGTTTTGTCCACTTTTTGACACGATGCGAAAACTTTCGCAGTTTTGTCGTATAATATTACGCAACACAAGGGCGGCGAAGCGCATCGACGCGCAGCCAACGTTTTCGTCACACCGTAAAAAAGGGGAACATCATGGCAACTGCAGATACTCACTCAACAGCAAGGCTTGAAGATGTAGCAGCGCTGGCCAACGTGTCTTTGGCAACGGCTTCAAAGGCGCTGCATGGCAAACCGCGCGTCAGCGAAGACACCCGCGAGCGCGTGATGGAGGCAGCGCGGCAACTCAACTATTCCCCGAACAAGCTGGCGCAATCGTTGGCAAGCGGCAGAAGCGGAACCATCGGTTTGGTCACTTCCGATCTGCAAGGCCGTTTCTCCACGCCTATTCTTATTGGCGCCGAAAACGAGCTGCGCGCACAATCGACATCGGTACTACTCGCCAATGCTCGCGGTGACGATGCGCTGGAACGCAGCCATGTAGAGAAACTGCTGTCGCTGAAAGTGGACGGCCTGCTGATTGTGCAGTGCGAGACGAATCCGCGCCCGTCGCTGGGGCGTGATTGGGGCGTGCCGCTGGTGTATGTGTATGGTCCTTCCACCGACACCAACGATTGTTCGGTGACGTGTGACAATGTGGACGCCGGGCGCATGGCCGTGAATCATCTGATTTCGTGCGGACGCAACCGTATCGCCATTATTGGCGGCGATGAAACGTATACGGCCTCCACCGACCGCACCAAGGGCGCGTTGGAAGCGTTGTCCGAGGTTGGTTTGGAACCGGCTGGCCCGATTCGCTATGGCCGTTGGGACGAGAATTGGGGGCGTGCCGCCACCAGACTGCTGCTCGACCAAGGCGTGAAGTTCGACGCCGTGGTATGCCAGAGCGATCAGCTGGCACGAGGATGCATTGACGCGTTGAAGTCGCAGCATCTACGCATTCCTGAGGATGTGGCGGTGATCGGCCACGATAATTGGGACGTGCTCACCAAGAGCTCCCGCCCGCCGCTGACCAGCATCGACAATGAAACGGAACTCATCGGCCGCAAAGCTGCCCGCTACCTGATGGACGCCATCAACGGCCAGCCCCACCACGGCACGGAATACCTCCCCTGCCGCCTCATCCAACGCGAATCCACTCTCCCCCTAGACTAGCGTCATCGCTTTTTGTTGGAACGTCCCTTGAAGTAAATGTCGAACACGATCCAGACGGACAAAACGAACGCGATCACATAGCCGAGGAAACCAACGATCGGAATACCGAAAATCACCGGTTTGATGCCCGCATAGTACACGATCGACGAGCCGATGAACAATCCGACGACGATCAGCGCCATCGTAAGCCTGTTCACCATGTTGGCAAGCAGATGGATCGGTTCCTGCGAACCGACCATCTCCATATTCACGCGCAACTGGCCGCGCGTAAGCATACGGGAGGCCACTTTCAGCTCATTGGCGGCAGCGAGCAGGCTGTGCAGCGCCTGATGACCTTCGATAACCAGCGATTTCGCCTCATCCTTGGCGAAATCCTTCTTCGACGTGCTTGCGGCGATATGGTCGGAGATGATCTGAATCATATTCACGTCTGGAATGAACTCGTCGAGCAGGCCCTCCAAAGTGACCAGCGCACGCCCGACGGTGGTGACGGTGCTCGGCACTTCAATGCCGTGTCGTTGCGCCATTTGCGTCAACGCGGTGAGCATGGCGGCGATATCCAGCTCGGCCAAATCCACTGTGCCGAATTCCTTGACGATCACATCCAAGTCGGCCAATAACGCCGGATAATCCTCCGGATCGGCCTCGGCACCGGCGAAACGCAGCAGACCGTCGGCAAGCGCGGGCGAATCCTGTTTGGCGACCGCGAAAATCATGTCTTTCAAGACGGAACGGGTTTTGGCATTAAGCCGGCCCGTCATGCCTAGGTCGAGCAGCACGATCCGCCCGCCGCGCACCATGATGTTGCCCGGGTGCGGATCCGCGTGGAAGAAGCCTTCGTCAAGCACTTGCGTGGCGTAATTGTCGACCAGTTTGGTGCCGATTTCCTTCAGATCGTAGCCCGCTTCGATGAGCTCATCAGGATGCGAGACGGAAATGCCTTCGACGTAGTCCATGACCACCACGTGTTCGGTGCACAGGTCGGAGTATGGCTTCGGGCAGTCCATGTATTTGTAGTGTTCGCAGAATCGTTTGAATTCCGCCAGATTTCGCGCTTCGATCATGAAGTCGGTTTCGGCTTCGAAGGTGTCCCACAGTTCTTCGACCACGCCGGAGAGATCGACCACTTGGGCGCTGGGCATGGTTTTGGCGGCTATTCGTGCGATGGTGCGCATGATGGACACATCCTGTGCCATGGTTTCGCGCACGCCCGGGCGTTGCACTTTGACGGCCACATCTTCTCCGGTAGTGAGTTTCGCACGATGCACTTGCGCGAGGCTTGCCGATCCGAGCGGTGTGGCGTCGATATGGTCGAAGATTTCGCCTGCCGGGCGTCCGTATTCGTCTTCCAGCACTTGCAGGACGGTGCCGTACGGCATGGGGTCGGCGTCGGCGCGCAGTTTGGCGAGTTCGTCGCAGAACGATTGGGGCAGGATTTCGGAGCGCATGGATAGGATCTGCCCGACTTTCACGAAAGTTGGGCCAAGCGCTTCGAACATGAGCCGCATTTTGACGGGGGTCAGGCCGTGCACAATGTCGAATTGGTTGACGATTTGCGCGATTTGCGCAAGTCTCTTCAGTTTGCCTCGACGAGTCAGGTGGTAGCGCTGCGAGAATGAGTCTTTACGCGGGCCGAACAGTCCGATGGTTTCGGATTGCGTAAAGGTTGCGTCGTTCTGCTTGCCTTGCGATTGCGGGATTCCCGTTTTTCCCGCGGATTTGGCTGCCGTTGCCGCAGCCGCGTCGGACGAGGGGTTCGCCGTCGGATTGATCACCGCGTTGACTCGGTCGGAAAGTGTGACCGGCTCCACGCTTTCGGGGCGGGCCGCATCCGGCTCGATCGGAGAATTCAAAGACATATCGCTGCTCGCAAACGTTGGTCGGATTACGATGAGTGGGATTCATGAGGAGACTTGCGTCCCGCGTATTTCATGCGATTCGCATGTTTCGCACGTTTCTTACGTTCCGCACACGGCCGTTCGCATGTTTCGCAAGTTCCGCATAACAAATCGCCGTCTGAACGTGATGCGACGAGCAGACGGCGATGTGAACGATTGAACGTTACTCGGCTTTGGCTTCAGGTTCGGCTTCCTTGGTTTCCTCTGCAGCCTTGGCTTCAGAGGATTTCTTGACCTCCGCGACCTTGTGCTTGAGTTCGGCGTTGAGGGCCTTGCCCTGTTCGACGGTCAGCTCGCCCTTCTTGACGAGATCGTCAACGATTTCCTGGCTCTTCTCAACCGTGGTCGCCAAAGCGCCAACGCCGGCGAGGAAGACCTTACGCAGGCCGTCACCAAAATCAAAATCAGCCATGATTACCTCCTTAGGTGATGGTGGTACCCACTCTATCGCATTTTCTTCACAAATAACGTCAACGAAACTAGTCAATCGTTACAATTCTGCGGAAGACTCGCTGCCGTATGCTCACAGCGTACGAAAACGCGAAAACTACGAAACAGCGCGAAAACAATCAGCGCGGGCGTGACATGGCCACGCGACGCGCGTTGCTGGCAATCGTGTTGATGCGATCAAGTTCCGCACGCTGCGCTTCCGTCTGCCCTGCAGCAGCCGGATCGAACGAACCATACCGGCGTTCGGCGGCGGTGCGGATCAGAAAATCGGCGATCGCGGGGTTTTTCGGCAGCAGCGAGCCGTGCATGTATGTGCCGATCACATTGTTGACGCGGGCGCCTTCCGTATGATCCTCGCCATTATTGCCGGTGCTATCCGCGTCGACGGTGCCGAGCGGCTGCACGCCTTCGCGCAGGAAGGTTTGGCCGGAATGGTTTTCGTAGCCGATGATGTCACCGAAATCGGCGGAATGCTCGGTCAGATTGCCGATCATGCGCACTTCCTGCCCGACCGTGTACGCGCCGATCACGCCGATGCCGTCGAGTCGGGAGCCATCCACCGTTTCGAAATATTCGCCGAACAGCTGGTACAGACCGCAAATCATGAGCATAGGGGTGCCGCCGGCGGCCAGCGATCGCAGCAGGTCGGCGCGTTTGAAGAAGTCGTCGATGATTTTCTTCTGGCCGGTGTCTTGGCCGCCGCCGCCCAGAATCATGTCGACGTGTTCGGGCCACGCGTCGCCCTGATTGTAGGCGTGCACGCGCGGCTCGTAGCCGTATAGGGCGAGACGGCGCTGGATGGTGAGCACGTTGCCGGAGTCGCCGTAAATGTTCATGTCTTTCGGATATAGCGACACGATGTCGATTACCTGGCTCATATCGTCTCCCTCATGCGGTTCATACGTTCTTCATGCGTTTTCATGCGTTGCGCGGATTCGCGCTGTTATTTGCCCACGCCAGCGTCGGCGACTTCGGCGATTTTGCCGAGCGCGGCTCGCGTTTTGAGCATTGCCGTGTATGTGCAGTAAATGTGCTTGGGGGTGCCCGGATTCGCGTTCACGAACGTTGAGACGGCCTCTTCAAGTTCCGTGTTGACGCTATTCACCGGCACCTGATCGTATTCGAGGCGCAACGCCATGTCCCAGGCACGCACGCCTGAAACCATGGCCACACCGGTGTCTCGCAGCGAGGAGAAGTCCACGTCCCACAACCAGCTCATGTCACGCCCGTCGGCGTATTCGTCGTTGATGGCGATCATGGTGTCGCAGCCTTCAGGGGTGAAGGATGCGAGCGACAGACGGAATCCCATGGGGTTTTTGACGAGCAGCAGCTCCACCGGCGAGCCGTTCACGTCGATGACCTCGCCGCGTCCGAACGCCGGAGTGACTTCGGCTGCCGCGTCGATCATGGCTTGCGTGGTGGAATGCGCGAAGTCGATCATGCGCTGTGAGATTCCCACTTGTCGCAATAGTTCGTCGGTTACGTTCTGCTCGAACGGCAGGAACATTGCCTGCGCGTCGGCTACGACCGCTCGCACGACGGCCAGCGCGGCCGCCGCGTTGTACAGGTTGTACACGCCTTCCAGTCTCACACCGGTTTCGTACGTTTCACCGTCGATGCCGAAACTGGCACGATGGTCGCCCACGGCAAGCAAGGTCACGTCAGCTGGTAGCTGTTCCGCAATTGCCGCATCTTCCGATTTTTCTGCATTTTCCCCAGTTTTCGCGATTGCCGAAGCATCGTCAATCTCAATATTTGCGGACGATTCTGCAGATTCGGACGATGCAGTATCAGCGGACGATGCAGTATCGACTGTCGTGCGCATGTCGTCGTCGGACGGGAAGAAGCTGCGCAACGACCCGTCAAGACCGAAATAGCGCACTTCCACACCATCTTCAGTATGTGCGACGTCAGCAAGTCGTGCGATGCGTGGATCCTCACGATTGAGCACTACGGTTCCGGTGGTCGCTTCGGCGGCTTTGCTCAGCAGTCGTGCGGTATTGTCGATTTCGCCGAAACGGTCGAGCTGGTCGCGCATCACGTTGAGCAGCAGGCAGTAGTCGGGTTGCACTTGTTTGACGAAATGCACCGCGTACGCTTCGTCGAGTTCCAGTACGGCGATGTCGGCGTCCAGTTTGCCGCCGAGCGAGACTTCGGCCAGCAGCGACGAGACCACGCCGCGGGTGAAATTCGATCCGGTCGGATTGGTGAATACCTTCAATCCCAACGATTCCAGCATGCTTGCCACCATGCGCGTGGTGGTGGTTTTGCCGTTCGTGCCGGATACGAGCACCACGCCAAGCGGTAGCTGCTGCAGGGTGCGTGCGAGGAATTGCGGGTCGATCCGTTCCACGATTTTGCCGGGGAACGCGCTGCCGCCGCCATGTGCCAGGCGGGAGGCCGCACGCACGGCCTTGCCGATCAACGGCGTTGCGAATGAGTTCCACGCCATGCTATACCTCCTGTTGGCTCTGGTAGTCCTGCGGCATATCTTTGAACTTGGAGTATGCGCCAAGGAACGCGAGATTGAACGTCTGCGTCGGACCGTTACGATGCTTCGCCATGATGATATCGGCCTCGCCCGGGCGATCTTCCTTGTCGTAGGCGTCCGGCCTGTGCACGAGGAACACCACGTCGGCGTCCTGTTCGATAGAACCGGATTCGCGCAAATCCGAAAGCTGCGGCTTTTTATCCTGACGCATTTCGGGGCCACGGTTCAGCTGGCTCAGCGCCACCACCGGCACTTCCAATTCCTTGGCAAGCAGCTTCAATGCACGCGAGAAATCAGACACTTCCTGCTGGCGGCTTTCCACGGCCTTGCCGGAAGTCATGAGCTGCAGGTAGTCGATCACCACTAATTTCAGATCGTTCGTCTGCTTCAATCGGCGGCATTTCGCACGGATCTCCATCAAACTCATGTTCGGACTATCGTCGATGAATAATGGTGCGTTCTGCAGTTTATCCTGCAGATTATTGAGGATATTCCAACGTTCCTGCGTGATTTCTTCCGCTCGGCGCATGGCTGACAGCGGAATATTCGCTTCCGCCGAAATGATTCGTTGCGCAAGTTCGGTTTTGCTCATTTCCAAGCTGAAGATCACGGACGTCATATTGTGGTGCAGCGCCGCAGCTCGCGCGAAATCAACGCCAAGTGTGGACTTACCCATGGCCGGTCGGCCTGCAACGACGATCATCTGGCCCGGCTGCAGGCCTTGCGTCACGTCGTCGATGTCACGGAATCCGGTTGGCACGCCTTTGGAAACCTCGCCGTTTTGCAGTCGGTCGATTTGGTCGAGGGTGTCGGTGATGACGGTGCCGATCGGCGCGTAATCCTGCCTCACTTTGCCGGTCGACATTTCGTAGACTTCGGCCTGTGCCAGGTTGACGACGTCTTCGGCTTGGGATCCTTCGGCGGTGTAGCCGAGCTGTGCGATTTTGGTGCCGGCTGCGATCACATTGCGCAGGATGGCACGCTGGTGGATGATGTCGGCATAGAAGGTTGCGTTGGCTGCGGTCGGCACGGATGCGACGAGGCTGTGCAGATAGTCGGATCCCCCCACTTTTTCGAGGTCGCCGTCTTTGAGCAGCTGGTTGGCCACCAGCACCGCGTCGACGGGCTGCGATGCGGAGAACAGGTTGATGATGGCTTCGTACACGGTTTGGTTGCGCGGCTGGTAGAAGTCGGTGATGTCAATCATCTGCGAGACTTCGCCGATGGCGTCTTTGCTCATGAGCATGCCGCCGAGCACCGCCATTTCGGCGGCGTCGTCATGTGGCGGCACACGGTCGAAGATAGCGTCGCGAATAGCCGTTCCCGACGCGCCGGAAATGCTGCCATTGCCTGAAAAACCGCGGTTTTGCCCTTGATTCAGGCCATTGTTCCAAGAATTGCTCTCCGCCATGCTTCTCCAGCTCTTCGATGTGTGGTGTACCGGGAAAAACCATAATACCTGTGCCACTTCACGAATGATGTTGCGATGAGATTCTGGAGGAATCTCCGCATTGGCAGGATCGAAATCACCCGACACGCGCGAATCGGTTCGCTGTGGATAAGAAAGCCGAAAAAACCCGAGTTATCCACATACTGGGGATAACTATGTGGAAAACATATCGAGTTATCCACCAAATGGGGATAACCAAGTGGACAACTTGGGGACATCTTTCGTACGGGTGCCCATTCCCCTGGTTGTGACTTGCTTAAGTGAACCGAAGGTGATATGTTCCCCACTTTTTCTTAAACGATGGGTTTCCGCCGACGCGGCGGGTACCGCATCGGCAACCATGTCGCTTTGCCGGGCATTCGCTCACAGCCTACGCGGCCTCACATGTGGTAGCGGGTGGCGTTGTACATGGTTCGGACAAGGGTTTCGCGCCATTTACTCCAGCCGTACTGTTTGGAAATGGTCTCGCCGGCCGTGGCACCCAACGACGAACCGTCAGCACAAGTCAGATCGAACAGCATGTCAAGCAGCAGCGGATCATGATCAAGACGAGACGCCAACTCGTCACCAACATTCGGATCATTCGGATTCTGACCAGTCGCAAACTCCGACAACGTAAGATGCTCACGCACCAACAACGTGACCCACCAAATAATGTCACGGTCAAAACCCATGCGCTTCAACACCATGGACGCATGACGCGCACCCTCCGCCGCATGATCGGCAACCCCCGGACGCTTACCGACATCATGCAAAATACCAGCCAACAGCAACGCCTGATAATGCCGATCATCATATCGATTTCCACGAGGTGTTTCACGACCAAGCCGCGTGACCACCTCAACCGAATGACGGTCAATCGTATACCGATGCGCAGCCGAAGCACTCGGGCGATTACGAATCGCCAACCATTCCGGAATCAGCCGACCCGGAATATCGACAAAATCAATCTCCTCCCACACCTGCAACAACGCGGGACCGCTCGCAAGCAAACGCAAGAACAGACTACGCGACTCATCATTCCACGTGCGATCATCGATCGGACACGACTTCAGATTCTGCAACGTGCCGGGCGCGATCGGCAGACCAAACTCAGCCGCAGCAACAGCCGCCCGCAACGCAAGGCACGGATCGGACTTCGGATCGGCACCCGGCGCAAGCACGATCTCCTCCTCATGCTTGGCGATACCGGGCGCGACCACATCAAACGTAGGCGCCTGACGCTTACCGCCGCCACGAGGCTGGAACACCTGGAAAAACGCAAAACGAGGCTTCTCATGAGTCAACGAATGCTCAGCGCGAGAAGCCGTGGAATCAAGCGAAAACGCGATCTGGCGACCAACACGCGCAAGCACCGTCTGCAAATCATCAATCGACTTCGCCTCACGCTCGCCGCTCGGCAACGTCGGATCAGCCAAACCCAGCATCGCCGAAACCTTCGCCTGATAAGGAGCAAGCAACATGTTCGTGTCTTTATTGGCCACCAAATGAATGCAGTCGCGCACATCCAGCAACCGTTCGACGGCATCGTCATACTGGCCGTGCGGGCGGTCGGCAAGCCAAGAAGCGGCAAGCGCGGAGACCAGCACGGAATCGCGCAAACCGCCGCGAGACTCCTTAATATCAGGCTGATTGCTATACGCCATACGGCCGAACTCATCCAAACGAGACTTGGCGGAACCCAACAATTCGGGCAAGCGCTTACGGGCGGCCCTACGCCAACGCTCCAAAATGGAGACAGCCGTGGATTCGATCAGCTGCGTATCGCCCGCGATCGGCACCACATCCAGCCAGCCCATCGCAGCAGGCAAATCATGGTCGGTCACCGCCTCGCACTGCGCGCGGGTACGCACCGACTGGTCAAGATCAAGACCCGAATCCCAAATCGGATACCACAATTTGTTGGCAAGCTCATTGAGCTGCCGGTCAGTGAGCGCGTGAGGCTCATAAATGACCACCAAGTCAAGATCGGAACTCGGTCCCACTTGGCCGCGGGCCAACGAACCCACCGCGCCAAGACCAATGCCGGACTGCGGAACGTCAAAAGACACCGTCTGGCAAGCCTCCTGCCACAATTGTTTGAGGCAATCCATGGCCAGATCCGTACGAGCCTTGCGCTTCACCGCACCATTGCGGTACACGCCGTCGGCATCCGGCTGACTCATATCCATGAAACGTTGTTTAAGACCATCAACCGCTGAAGTCATAGCAAATCCTTATGAATCTTCGCAAAAGCAAGCAAATCTGAGCAGATAAAGCGAAAGCGGGGAAATACGAAGCAAAAAATATGACGCGAAAATCGTATGAAAATCCCCGCACGGCGCGAAGCACGTACGGGGATCTGTCTATTGATACCCCAAACCCAAGCCCGGGGTCCTTAATATCTATCCGAATGAATTATCAGATAGCGGCAGAGCCGGTCTCGCCGGTGCGCACGCGGGTCACCGAATCAAGCGGGGCAACCCAGACCTTGCCGTCGCCGATGGTGCCGGAGCCGGCGGACTTGACGATCACACCGACCAGAGTCTCGGCATCGGCGTCATCGGACAGCACCTCGACGCGAATCTTCGGAATGAGATCCACGGTGTATTCGGCGCCACGGTAAACCTCGGTGTGGCCACGCTGGCGGCCGTAACCGTTAGCCTCAGACACGGTCAGACCGTGAACACCTGCGGCAGCGAGGGCTTCCTTGACATCGTCAAGCTTATGCGGCTGAATGATAGCGGTAATGAGCTTCATCTCACTTCACCTCCTTGAGAACAGAGCTGGCGGTACCAGCAAAATCGTAAGCACGTTCGCCCTGATCGGCAAGATCGATACCGCCGACTTCCTGAGCTTCGGTGACACGCCAACCAATCGTCTTCTCCAGAGCGAAGGCGATGATGCCGGTGACAACAGCGGACCAGATGATGGCAACGAGGGCAACGATGAGCTGCACAACCAGCTGCTTCCAGTCGCCGCCTGCGAACAGACCGGTACCTTCGCCGAAGAAGCCGATGAGCACAGTGCCGGTGAAGCCGCCGACGCCGTGGACGCCGACAACGTCGAGAGAATCATCGTAGCCGAGCTTGAACTTCAGGCCGCAAGCGAGGCAGGTGAGCACGCCGGCGATGGCACCGAGCACGATGGCCCACAGCGGGGAAACCACATCGGCGGCCGGAGTGATGGCAACCAGACCTGCGACGATGCCGGAAGCGGCACCCATGGCGGTGTAGTGGCCGGTGCGGATCTTCTCAGTGAAGCCCCAAGAGAGCATTGCGGCGGCGGTTGCAGCGGAAGTGGAAACCCAAGCGTAGCCTGCGGTGCCATTGGCGGCAAACGCGGAACCAGCGTTGAAGCCGAACCATCCGAACCACAGCAGGAAAGCGCCAAGCATCACGAACGGAACATTGTGCGGACGGAACGGCTGGGTGCCGAAGCCCTTGCGCTTGCCGATGATCAACACGATCACCAGAGCGGCGACTGCAGCGTTGATGTGCACGACCGTACCACCTGCGAAATCGTGGGCGGCAGCGCCGATGGCCTGGGAGATCGCACCGTCAGCGCTCAGCAGACCGCCATTCCACACCATGTGGGCGAGCGGAGCGTAATCGAAGGTAATCCACAGCGCGACGAAAATCATCCAAGTGGAGTACTTGACACGTTCAGCGATAGCGCCGCAAATCAGAGCGACGGTAATCATGGCGAATGCGGACTGAAACGCCACATCGACGCTGACCGGGTAGTTGTTGGAGTTCAGCGAGGCCGACGTGAAGACACCGCCGTCGGAAACCATGGAATCCTTCAGCAGGAAGCCCGTGGCCGGGTCACCGAAGACACCGCCGACCGAAGTGCCTGCGTAGGCGATGGACCAGCCCCACAGCACCCAGATCACCATTGTGACGGATAGAGCGGCCGCCTCCATGATCATCATGTTCAGCACGGCCTTTGCGCGGACCATGCCACCATAGAAGAACGCCACACCCGGCGTCATGAGGAACACAAGGGACGCGGACGTCAAAATCCACGCGGCATTTCCAGAATCAAGCTGACCCATGTCACCCTCCTCTTTCTTTCTTTTTGAGTTCACATTTCCGGCCCCATCGTGTGGGGCTGACAAAACGGTATGGAACGCCGCCCGCGTTTTGAAAACGTTACGACGTGTTACAGCAAGGTAACGCCATCTCGCCATTACGTCAACCGAAAACGGCGAAATAAAGCAGCTGGCACGTTTTGTTTCAGATTGCGCACCGCTCTCAGGCCAAACCAATATCAGCCCATTTTTCAGCGTATCTGTCTTATATAGGCGAGATAGGACTGGTCGAGGGTAAAAAGAAAGCCTCCCGCGCGGGGAGGCTTTCTCGGGAGCACAATCAGCTCAGGCGAGGATGCCGTCGACGAAGCCTTCCGGATCGAACGGGGCGAGATCGTCCGGGCCTTCGCCCAGGCCGACAAGCTTGACGGGCACGCCAAGCTCCTTCTGCACGGAAATCACGATGCCACCCTTTGCGGAGCCGTCGAGCTTGGAGAGCGCCACACCGGTAATGCCGATGGCTTCGGCGAACACCTTGGCCTGGGTCATGCCATTCTGGCCGGTGGTGGCGTCGAGCACGAGCAGCACCTCGTCGACCGGAAGGTTCTTTTCGGTAACGCGGCGGATCTTGCCGAGCTCGTCCATGAGGTTCGCCTTGTTCTGCAGGCGGCCCGCAGTGTCGACGATGAGCACGTCGGCGTTCTCTTCCTTGGCCTTGGCACTGGCCTCGAATGCGACGGACGCCGGATCGGCGCCGTCCTTGTCAGAACGCACGACCGGGACGCCGACCTTGGCACCCCAAGTTTCCAACTGGTCGGCGGCCGCCGCGCGGAAGGTATCGGCAGCACCCAACATGACCTGCTTGCCTTCGGAAACAAGCAGACGAGAAAGCTTGCCCGCAGTGGTGGTTTTGCCCGTGCCGTTCACGCCGACCATGATGATGACGCTTGGCTTGTTGGCACCCTCCTTATTGGCATTGAGCCGGCGATCGACGTCGGTGCCGACGAGCTTCAACAGCTTGTCTTTCAGCGCCGCGCGCACTTCGACCGGATCGGACTGGCCTGCGATTCGGGCGTCGTTGCGTAGTTCCTCGACGAGCTGTTCGCTGGCTTCCGCGCCCACGTCGGCAAGCAAGAGGGTGTCTTCGACGTCCTCCCAATCGGCTTCGGAAAGCTGATCCTTCGCAAGAATGTTGAACAGAGCCTTGCCGAACGGATTGCCGGATTTCGACAGGCGCGCCTTAAGGCGCTGCATGCGCGTGCCGGCGGATTCGGGGGTTTCATGAACCGGTTCGGGCTTGGCTTCGGTGGCTGGTGCAGGAGCTGCCGTTTCGGAAGAGGAAGCTTGAGCTGAGGACTTCTGCTGACTTTCAGCCGGAGCTTTTTCAGCTGCATCAACATTGGAATCAACGGACGGCTTCACCGTGGAAGAATCAGCCGCAGCCGACTTTGCTTCCGCGGCAAGACGGGCGTCAGCCTTGGCTTTCGCATCCTCCGTGGACTTATCGACGGCGTTCTTGCGGGTCTTACCGAGCCACCAACCGCCAATCACCAGAATTGCCGCGATGACGACAACGGCGACAATCGCAATAATCACATTCGTATCCATGACTCCAGCCTAAAAAGCGCAACGGACACACCGGCTCCGCCCCGCGGACGCACCACGAATGTCCGATTCGCCAGAAGAATAAGGTGCTCTACCATGTAAGGCATCGATAATGCGATTTTTGACTTCAAAATAAACTCCGCAAACGTTCGACGTTTTCGAAGAAACGCATCATCATGTTATTTTCTACACCTCTCACGTAAAACAGCGTCTTCAATCATCTAGGTGATATATCTGGTAACGCTTTTATAAATCATGAAGAGTGATTTTTTTGTTTTCGGCTGCCTGCTTTGAAGGATTGCCTCCTTTCTTTAGGGAATTTGCGTAACGAATCAGGCTCCTCGCGATGAGGAAGACCAGAACGAATACGGCGATTACGCCTAGGATCTCAATCAATAATGCGATCCATGTCCAGCTCATGATTCGTCCTTTCTCTTTCTGTACTCGTCTACGAGTATTCGAGCCGTGTCGATGTCGTATCTATCGTCAATGGCGAGACTCTTCACCAAGAGGATGAATGGATCCTCCGTCTCGTTGTCGTTCAACCGTATTTTTTCGATAAGCCTGTCAAGCCGGATCCTCATGGTCGGGTAGGAGACTTGATACAGCTGGGACATTTGCTTCAGAGATCCTGACGATAGCACGAAGTTCTTGATGAAGGCCAAATCCTCCTCCGCAAGGTTGGCCAACCATTCTGGTAGACGGTCCACATCACCCCCTTTAATAAAATTTATTATTTATTAAATATATTAAAGCCGCAATGAAGCATTGTCAATATGACACACGTGCCCGATTCACCAGAATCGGACGATACGTGGAGGGCAGACGGTCAAGGAGCTATCCACGGGACGTGAAAAACTGGACGGCATGGCCAATACATCCAGAATGACGTCGTATCAGCGGCGTGAGCAGCTCATCGAAATCGGTCGTTCGCTGTTCGCGTCGAAGGGCTTCGAAGCAGTGAGCGTGGAGGAGATCGCCGCCACCGCAAAAGTGTCGAAACCCATTGTGTATGAGCATTTCGGAGGCAAAGAGGGCCTGTACGCTGTGGTGGTGGACCGCGAAATGCGCGCCCTTACCGACACGCTCATCAACGCGCTGTCCGACCCACAAGCACACCCCCGCCAAATCGTGGAACGAACGGCGCTGGCACTGCTCACCTATGTTGAGGAGAATGCCGAAGGATTCCGCGTGCTCACCCGCGATTCGCCGAAAACCGATCCCGCGGGATCATTCAACTCGCTGCTCGGCGACATCTCCATCCGCGTCGAAGACATACTCACCGAGGCGTTCAAGCGGCAGCATCTGCCCGCCAAGGGCGTGCCGTACTACGCGCAGATGCTCATCGGCATGACCGTCTACACCTGCCAATATTGGGCCGACCAGCGCAAGCTCAGCAAGGAGCAGCTCGCCGCGCACATCGTGAATCTGGCCTGGCATGGCTTGAGCCGCATGGAAGCCAAGCCGGAACTGCGTTTCGAAAGCGACAAAGCCACAAAAGAGGCGGAAAAGCAGGAAAGGCGCGAAATCAAGGAAATCGCGAAACGCGAGCGCAAGGCCGCAAAAGAAGCACAATCACAAAACAATACGGAAAGCCCAGTCGGGCAGAACGCTGAACAGAATACCGAACAAGGCGCAGCCGGAAGCCAGGACACACCAGCCGAACAGCAGCCGTAAAACCAGCCGCACCCAGTCATAGCAAGCATCGCAACCCACGCCAGCAGGCGCCAGACGCAGGAATCAAACAGTGCCCGTAACAGGGGAATCGTAAGCAGCGCAACAGCCAATAAACATCGACGAAAACTGACGAATCGTCAACAACGGTACCCTTAAGGGAAATTTCAGGTGCAGATTGCGCTATTCAGGGTGCCTATTACGCACAAACCGTTCCCCTGAAGCAAACAAGGTGCTACGTTAGTTTCGTTACGCAGTGACCACGCGCCGCGCGCGGAAGGTCACCTCGGCCGACCAAGGAAGACTATGCAGGAGAAGAAGACGCTCACCTTCGTGGTGCCCGCGTACAACATGACCGAATATTTGGAACGATGCGTCATGTCGTTAATCGCAGCGAAGCGCAACGACGACATCGAAGTGCTGATCGTGGATGACGGCTCGTCCGACGGCACGCTGGAAATGGCACAGAAATTCGAGGCCCGCTATCCGGGCATCGTGCGCGCGATTCATCAGGAAAACAAGGGGCACGGCGGGGCCGTCAATACCGGCATCGCGGCGGCAAGCGGCATGTATGTGAAGGTTGTGGACGCCGACGATTGGGTTGGTCCCGAATCGCTCGAACAGGTCATGGCCGTGCTGCGCGAAGAGGCCGATTCCACCGAGCCGATCGACATGCTCGTCACTAATTATGTGTATGACAAGGTCGGCAAGCGCAACAAGCATGTAGTGAACTTCCGACATGCCATGAAGGCCGGCGAGCGCCTGACTTGGAACGATCTTGGGCATTTCGGCTTGGCTGAATACATTCTCATGCACGCGCTGACGTACCGTACCGCCGTAGTGCGAGAGTCCGGCATGCAACTGCCGGAGCACACGTTCTACGTGGATTTCATTTACGCGTACCAACCATTCCCGTGGGTGAAGACCATGAAGTATTTGGATACGCCGTTCTACCACTATTTCATCGGGCGCGATGGGCAGAGCGTGCAGACCGATGTGATGATCCGCCGCGTCGACCAGCTGCGCCTCGTCAACCAGTGTATGGTGCGTGCAACTCCGGAACGCGGCACGGTGCCGGACGGCCTGTACCGTTATATGATCCACTTCCTGGCGATTGAAAGTTCCGTGGCAAGTGTGTTCATGATTTTGTCTCGCGATCCGGAAAATTATGAGAAGAAAAAGGATATGTGGGACGACATTAAGGCGTACTCCCCCACTATTTACAAGGATGTGCGCAAGAAGGCCATGTCTCGTGCGTTGAATTTGCGCGGGTCGATCGGTCGTTTCGTGATTCGCAAGGGGTATTTCGTGGCGGAACACGTCGTCGGGTTCAACTGATCGGCGCCATCTGCCTTATATATGGCAGATTCGCGGGTCCGTCAACTGATATCTCGCTTATATATGGCAGATGCTTTTGGAGAAAGACGACTTAGAGGGTATATTTTTACCCCCGAAGTCGCCTTGCTACCAAGCACGAGTGCCGTATGTAAACGAAATGCCTCGTGTCAGCTCTTGAAATCTGCCATATATAAGCGAGATATGGGCAAAAACTGACGTACGAGAATGCGGATGCAGCCGTGAGGCTGTTGGGAGCAGCACTGACGCTTCCAACAGCCTGCGTTCATGCGGAATGCTCCGAGCGCGGAAACCTGGCTCATTGGGACGGGTTTGCCGGATTTCGGGGCTTTATGCTTAGTTCCAGCGGTCGGACATGGCGAAACTGTTGTGCATGAGATTGCTGGACGTGTAGAGCACGTCGTTGAGCAGTTTCGTGACGTGAGTGCGCAAGTATTCCGCCATTTCTTCGTTGGACTGCTGCAGTTTTGCGATAATTGCAATACTTGCGTTTTCCGTAATCTCCGCGGCCCCTGCACGCTCCTGCGATTCGGACGCGCTCGTTTGCGCGGACATCTCACGCAATTCGGCATCAGTACGTTCCACCAGACGATGGCCGTAAGCGCGGGCCGATTCCGCAAATCCTTCGATCGCATTGCTGGTTTCGTAGAAATGCGCGTCGGCGAGCGCGGCGATCAAACGGTTCGCCCAGTACAGGTTGCCGGTCGAGACTTCCGGCGTGGTGTCACGCAGGTAGGCGGGCGTATCATTGACGTTCGCATAGAACGGCGTGGCCGCGGTGAAGGGGCCGGAACCGTATGAGATCCACATGATCGAGCGGCTGGTTTCCGGCACGTACGGACGAATCTGCATGGCCACCATATGCCCGGTGCGGTTGATGCCGATCGGACGGTAGCGATGGCGGCTTTCCGGCGTCCCGAGCGTACCGTACGGATCGTAAGGGGTCCCCTCGAAGTGTGCACTCATCAGGAAGTCGACGTCTTCGAGCGTCACAGCGTTCTCAGGCACACGACACCACGGAATATCGTCGGATGCGGGCGTGTAGCGGGCGGCCGGCGAATCCCAGTCCTCGCTTGGATTGAGGTGGCGCTGCATATACCAGGCACGTGGCGTGTTGTAGATGCGGTCTTTGGTGGTGGCGGTGCCGAAAGCCGTGCGCGGATTGAAATGGTTGTGACCCAGCGCCGCGCCGCTACTGCTATTGCCACCGCCGTTCATGCTGGCGTTTCCGAAAACGCTCGTCGGCTGGAATCCGAAGCCGCTACTCGCACCCGCGCTCATAGTGCGGTCAAGGTGGTGCGCGTCCATGAATTCGCGCAGATCGGCACTGCACATGAACTCGCGTTGGGTGCTGAAGGCGTCGTCGAAGTCGAAATCGTCGATGCCGAGCTGGTTGGGGATGGTCGCATAGCAGTCGTCCGGCACGCGGCGGGCGATCCAATGGTGCCCGCCGATTGTTTCGACGTACCAGATTTCGTTTACGTCGGAAATGATGATGCCGTTCGATTCGTAGGTGCCGTATGTTTCAAGCAGTTCGGCGAGACGTGCGACGCCTTCGCGCGCCGTGGTTACGTAAGGCAGCACAAGGGTGATGATGTCTTCCTCTCCGATTCCGCCCGGAATTTCAGGGGTATCAGCGGCTTCGTTCGCCGGTTGCAGTTCAACGAGTGGATCAGCGGCTAGCACGCGCTCGTTGACTGCGATGGTTTCAGTGGCGCTCATCGCCACATTGCGCTCGTTGACGCCCGCTTCCGCGAGAATTCCGCGATTCGGCAGCACGTTCGGCACAATGCTGTATCGGCATGGATTGTCTGGAAGGTCAATTTCGACATGACTGAGCACACTGCGGTAATGTCTCGGCTGGTCTTGCGGTGCTACCGCAATGAATTTCTTGGGATCGTAACGTCCGGAACCGGAATCATCGTCGCGTGCGATGATGGTGGAGCCGTCGTAGCTGGCTTTCTTGCCTACAAGAATCGTGGTACATGACATGCGTTCCACTGTACGAGCAGATATGCAGAAATGACGCTGCGATTCGCGAGAATTCGATGATGATTCGGCGATGACTTGGTGATAATCCACGTTTTTCGTTACTTACAGCTGATTCGTGTGGCGTTTTGCGTAAATATGCTGTATACTGTCTCACTGTTGCCCCTCTAGCTCAACGGTTAGAGCAGCGTCCTTTTAAGTCGTGGGTTGTGGGTTCGAATCCCACGGGGGGCACCGCGAAACCCTTGGAAACATTAGCTTCCAAGGGTTTTTCGATTCCCGCGATTTTTGGCTCCAGACGCAATTAGTCGCACTCACATTGTTCGCGCCCCAAACACGGATTGTCACATCATCATCCGCGCCGGTAAACACCCTGCCGTCGCCATCATCGGATTCCTCACCCTTACAGGCAAGACGCCTTGCCGGGATGGCGCCTTGCCGATTCCAAAAGGCTTCCGCCAATACAGCGGCAATAGGAAAGTGGGAAATCGAGAAAAGATTGCAATTCCAACGAACACGCCCTAGCCTCTTGAAAAAGTCGCTAGAGGGCAGCTATCATAGTCCTTCGGAATTCTTATGAGGGGGAACTCCACGCATTCAGGGCGGTATTTCGAAGGCATCGCTTTGGGGCAATTAGTTACGTAACTAAGAAAGGGTTTCCCCAAATGTCTTTTAGCAAAAAGATTATTGCGGGCGTTGCAGCTGTAGCGACTCTGGCTGCCTTGGCACCGGCAGTCGCAATGGCCGAAGGTAATCAGAACCAGAACTCGGCCGTGTCCACTCAGAGCGACTCCACGATCGTCGAAGTCTCGTTCTATGCCGCAGATGGCACTTTTATCCAGAACGTCGGCAACCCAAAGGGCACCGCGTTCTCCTTGTTCTCCTCGAGTGCCAAAGCACCCTCCATCGAGGGCAAGACCTTCACCGGCTGGGCTTACTCCGAGGGCACCATGCTCAAGGAAACCGAGCAGGTGTTCACGAACATCTCCGTCTACGCGACGTACGCGGATACCCCGGCACAGGATGACAACACTCAGTACACCGTCTCCTTCTACGCCGGCACCGACCAGCTCATCCAGACCGTGAGCTACTACGCCAAGGACCACTTCAAGTTCTCCACCTACGCCGCAGGCATCCAGGCACCGGCCGTCGAAGGCAAGACCTTCACCGGCTGGGGCTTCGCCTCCAACGACGGCAACGTTCCGGTCGACCCGGACGCAGAAGTGACCGGCAACTGGCCCGTGTACGCCATGTACAAGGACACTCCGGCTTCGGAAGATAAGACTCTGAACACGGTCTCCTTCTACAACACCAAGAACGAGCTGATCCAGACCGTGAGCTACTACGCCAAGGACCACTTCAAGTTCTCCCAGTACGCACTGGGCATCCAAGCACCGGCCGTCGAAGGCAAGACCTTCACCGGCTGGGGCTTCGCCTCCAACGACG